>Ga0272446_1000010_pt1 | contig 226396 bp, 195 predicted proteins | sample YNPCB0061_FD_194587 | JGI IMG/M metagenome (GOLD analysis project Ga0272446, IMG submission 194587) | Hot spring microbial mat communities from Yellowstone National Park, WY, United States - YNP-CB-006-1 | ecosystem: Environmental > Aquatic > Thermal springs > Hot (42-90C) > Sediment | place... | reverse complement strand
GCCCGGGAGAATTTCTCCATCGTGTACACGTCGGTCGGGATCCTCATCCTGTTTGGCATTGTCAAGAAGAACTCCATCTTGCAGATCGACCACATTAAATCGCTGCGGTCGGTCGGGGTGCCGCGCATGGAGGCGATCCTCCGGGGCTGCGAAGACCGTTTGCGGCCTATCCTGATGACCACGGCGTCCCTGGTCGCGGGCATGATTCCGCTGGCGGCCGGCACCGGGGCCGGCGCGGGCACCAGGCGAACCGTGGCCATTGTGGTGATCGGCGGCCAGTCCTTGTGTCTGCTGCTGACCCTGCTGTTGACCCCTGTGGCTTACTCGCTGTTCGACGATCTGGTGCAACTGCCTCTGTGGGCGCGGATCCAGCGCTGGTTCCGGCGGCCCGTCTCCGCCCGGCAGGAATTTGCTGACTGAGCTTCCGGCGCGGCCGGCGCTCTACGTCCGGGTGTCGCACCTCCGGTTCTAAACTCCCTTTCTCTACCCATGCAAGGGGTGCGAGAAGAACCTCAGTCCCCCAAAATCGCGCCCAGCCAACGGCTTGCTTCGCGAACGGCGCGGAGAAACCTCTTGTTTTTTGGCACATAGAAGACAGCCTGGCAGGTGGGCCGTGGCTTGGCGCCGTGGGCAGCGGGGGTCCGGGAATGCCTGTCGAGGCCCGGGTTGCCAGCTTTGCTTGCCGGACCGAGCGCAAAAGTTGCGCTGCCATGCTCACACAGATAGATCCCCACTTGTCTTTTCGGTCCTTCGTAACGTATTCTAATGAACAATCAGTTTTAAGGGGCGCTCTCCGAATGCAGCCACCTGGGATCTTCCGGCGGGACGCATCTGGAGCGTCCCCTTGTTTGCATTTCGGCTTGGCCCGCTGGGCCAGGCTTGACGTTCGATCAGGGGAATGGAATGAAGCACAGAGCAATACAGTACCTCGTCGTACTTGCGCTAACGAGTCTCGGGACTCTGCTGGCGCAAATGAACACGGGTTCGATCGCGGGACGCGTGACCGACCCGAACAACGCGGCAATCCCCAACGTGAAGGTTGTCGCCACCAATAACGAAACCGGCACTCAGACGGAAACCCAAACGACGGAGGCCGGCATCTACGTCTTTCCCAGCCTGCGAGTAGGAAACTATACGCTCGCGGTAGAGAAGACCGGATTCAAGAGACTCAACCGCACCGGCATCGAAGTCCGCGTCGCGCAGCGCCTCGACCTGGATCTGCAACTCGAACTGGGCGACGTGCAGCAGAGCGTGGACGTGACGGCGGAGGCGCCGCTGCTCGAGACCACCTCGGCGATGCGGGGCCAGAACTTTTCGGCGCAGATGATGAACAACCTGCCGCTGTTCGCCGGGGGCATCCGGAACCCGCAGGCCTTTGTGCAATACATGCCGGGCGTGAACTGGCGCGGTTCGCCGGAAGTCTCCATCGCCGGATCCGGCGGGCGCGCGGCGGAAGTGATGATCGACGGCGCCAGCCTGATTATCCCGGAGTCGGGCGGCGTGGTGTTCAACTTCCCCGCGGCGGAGATGTTCGGCGAATTTAAATTGCTGAACGGCACCTACGACGCCGAGTATGGGCGGTTCGGCGGCGGCGTGCAGTTGTTTATCACCAAGTCGGGCACCAACGATCTGCACGGTACTGGTTTCCTGAACCTGCGGCGCGATATCTGGAACGCGAACGCCTGGGCGAATAATGCCCGCGGCTTGGTGCGTCCCAAGGAGCGGTTCAACGAACTGGGCGGCGCGGGCGGCGGCCCGATTTATATACCCAAGGTCTATGACGGACGTAACCGTTCGTTCTGGTATCTGACCTACTCAAAGGACAAGCGGCCCATTTCCACCGCGCCGGTCCTGAACACTGTGCCCACCGCGCTCATGAAGCAGGGCAACTTCAGCCAGGTATCGCAACTGGTCTACGACCCGCTGACGACCTCGGGCAACACGCGGACCCCTTTTCCGGGCAATATCATTCCGCAGTCGCGGTTCAGCCGGATCTCGCGGAACCTGATCGCCGCGATTCCGGACCCCACCCGTACGACGCTAATCCAGAACTTCGACTTCATCAACCGGAGCGTGTTCGACCGGTACATCTGGAATCTGAAGTTCGATCACGCCATCACGCAAAACAACCGGATCGCGTTCACGGTGACCAAAGAGAACCAGTCCGACAATGCGGAGTCGGCGTTTCCGGGTGCTTTGGGCCAAGGCTTGTTCGGTTTTCAGAAGCCGGACAACTGGCGCGTGAACCACGACCTGGTTCCCAAGCCGACCCTGCTGATCCACACGACGTTCGGTTACTCGCGGACGCGGCAGTTGTGGGACAATCCGTTCCAGAAGGGCGGCGCGTCGCGCTTCGGCTTCCCCGGCATTACGGGCAATTCCGACGCCACGCCGCGCATCCAGTTCACGGGCGCCGACGGGCTGAGCCCGTGGGGCGTGCAGGACGGCAAGGTTGCCAATGGCAGCCAGATCAACATCACCTACCAGTTGACCCAAGGCATCACCTGGCTGCGGGGCAAGCACGAATTCAAATTCGGGTGGGATCTCCGCCGGTTGCACACCACGTCCGACCCGGTCGACTTGGCCGGCACGAACGGCCGGTACGTGTTCGCCCGGGCGCAGACCGCGCTGCCGACCAACTTGGCCGGCACCGGCCATGCTTTCGCCAGCCTGCTGCTCGGCTTGCCGGACACGGCCGACCGGGTCGCCTTGCCGGTGCTCATCGGCAATATCCGTTACGGGTATCACGCCGGTTATTTCCAGGACAACTGGCGCGTGACGCCGCGGCTTACCTTGAACCTCGGCGTGCGCTATGACGTGCCCATCGGCTGGCACGACAAATACGGTGATATGTCCATGGTTGACGTCAGGCGGCCGAATCCCGCGGCCAATGGCCTGCCGGGCGCGGTCGTGTTCGCCGGTAAGGGCGCGGGGCGCACGGGCGACAAGCGTTTCTACCCGACCGACTGGTCGAACCTGGGTCCGCGCGCGGGCTTCTCTTATCGTCTGTTGTCGAAAACCGTACTGCGCGGCGGCTTCGGCATCTATTATCAGACGCTGGGCAACGGCGGCTGCGGCTGCCGGCTAGGCTTCTCCAACCCGATCACCCGGATCTCCGACGGTCTCGGCGGGGCGCTGCAATGGGATGACGGCATCGCGCCGCCCCCGGGCTTCCGGCCGCCGCCGCTCATCGATCCGACGGTCGGCATCCACGCCGGCGACATGGATGTGATGGGACCGAACTTCGGCAAGGCCCCGCGCATCTATACTTGGAGCTTCAATATCCAGCACGAGGTGAAGAGCTTCCTGTTCGACATCGCCTATGTGGGCAACCGCGGCCGCGGGCTGAACTCCACGATCGAACTGAACCAGTTGCCGGTCAGCCGGCTGGAATTGGGTTCGCTGCTCCAGCAGCGGATCGATTCTCCGGCGGTGCGCGCGGCGGGCTTCACCAAACCCTATCCGACGTTCCCGGACAACTTCACGCTGGCGCAGGCGCTGCGCCCGTATCCGCAATACTTCGGCGTGCTCGACCGCAACAGCGGCTTGGGCCGCACCTGGTACGACTCGCTGCAAACCAAGATTGAACGCCGGTTCGGCTCCTGGCAGATGATGGCCGCCTACACGTGGTCCAAGTCGCTCGGCGCCAACCACTACCGGCAGATCTTCAGCCAGCATTTCAACGTCGGGGCGCAGGACGCCTACAACCCCGATGACATGAAAGCGATGCTGCCGTTCGATCAGCCGCATGTGTTCAACTTCCTGAACTCGTATGACCTGCCGTTCGGGAAGGGCAAGAAGCTGCTGAACACCGACAATTTCCTGGCGAACCTGCTGATCGCCAACTGGAACATCGGCGCCATCGTGCAGTACCGCTCGAGCGTTCCGTTGCAGGTTTCCGCGCCGAATACCATCGGAACCGGCGTCTTGTTCAGCCGCCTGAAGAAGGCCAACCGCGGCCCGGCGCCGATCCGGACGGGGGTGGACCGCACGACGCTTGATCCGAACGATCCCAACGTGCGCTGGTTCAACCCCAACGCCTACGTCTTGCCCGGCCAGTTCGAACTCGGTACGGCCGCCATTTACGATTCGGCGTTCCGCAACCCGCGGGTACTCGAGGAGAATATCTCGATCGTCAAGCGGCTGAAGTTCCCGATCTCGCAGGACCGCAGCGCGGATATGATTCTCCGCGCGGACGGGTTCAACGTGTTCAACCGGACCAACTTCGGCGGCGTCGTCTCGGCGGTGGGCAATCCGAACTTCGGGCGGCCTACGGGCCCGATGAGCGGCGCGCGCTTGATCACTCTGGGATTGCGCGTCGAGTTCTGACGCGCGCTTCCATCGGCGTACCCTCCAGCGAACGGCCGGTCCCGCGGGACCGGCCGTTTGTCTTATTCTGGCGCCTTCGCCAGGGATGGAACCGCTTCCCGGCGAGGCGGTCTCCCCGCCGGCTTGGCTACAGCGTCCGCGTCACCTTGGTCAGCGTCCGCGGCTGATCCGGATTCAACCCCTTCTGCGCCGCCAGACACGCCGCGAACAGTTGCGCCGGAATGATGTAGGGTATCGGCGTGTAAAGCTCCTCCAGCCGCAGGGGCAGGTGAATCATCCGCGAGCCGGCCGCGCCGGCTTCGCGATTCGCCAGGTCGGCAATCAGCAGCGTTTCGGCGCCCAGCCCCCGCACCTTCGCGATCAGTTCCCTCATCGCCCCCCAGGTCACGCCCGAGGGCGCGAACAGGAACACGGGAAACGCGGATTCCACCATAGCGATGGGACCGTGCAGAAAATCCGCCGAGGAAAAGCGCTCCGCCACCACGTAGCACGTCTCCATCAGCTTCAAGGCGAATTCATAGGCGTTCGCGTAATTCAGTCCGCGCCCGACCACCACGGCGTGATCCATGAAACGATAGCGCTCGCTGAGCGCGGCAATGACGGGCTCGATCCCTAGCGCCGCCGACACGTGCTCCGGCAGACGGCGCAACTCCTCCAGGGAAAGGGGCGCTCCGCAGGCAAACGCCAGCAGGTACATCAACAGCAACTGGCCGGTGTACGTCTTGGTGGCGGCCACGCTCTTTTCCCGGCCCGCCCGCACGTGGAGCACATGTTCCGCTAATCCCGCCAGGCTGCTCCCGGGCTCATTGGTCACGCCAATCGTGAGCGCCCCTTGCGTCCGTGCCCGCTCGACCACCAGGTTGGTGTCCGTCGATTCTCCGGACTGCGAAATGCCCACCACGAGCGCCTCGCGGTAGTCCAGTTTGGCCCCGTACAGCGTGTGGATCGACGGCGCCGCCAGGGAAACCGGAATCCCGGTGGTGATCTCCAGCAGATACCGGCCGAACAACGCGGCGTTGTCCGACGTGCCCCGCGCCGCCAGTACGATCAGCCGCGGCCGCCGCTGTTCGATCAGCTTCTGCAGCCGCTCGATTTTCCTGAGCTCCGACCGCAACGTGCGCTCGAGCACTTGGGGCTGCTGCCGGATCTCCTTCAACATCAGAGACATCCCCACCATTTTATGCCCGCCGCCGATTTTTCTTGCCATTCGCTATCTTAGTGATATCATATCGATAGTAAGGAGACGATGCCGACTCTTATGAAAGAACAAGTGCGTACCGTGATCCCCGGTCTGCCGGTCCTGCTGGGACTGCTGGTGGTGCTGGCGTTGTGCGTCTACGGGTTAGTGGATCTGAAGAACCTGCCCCCGGGGGAACGCTGGGGACAATTGGGCTTGTGTCTGGTGGTTCTGCTGGTGGATTTTGTCCTGCTGGGTGGATTGTTCGTCGTGCAGCCCAATCAGGGCGCGGTGTTGCTGTTATTCGGCGAATACGTGGGCACGGTGAAGACCCCGGGACTGAAGTTCGCCAACCCGTTTTACTCGAAGAAGTTGATTTCGCTGCGCGTACGGAACTTCGAAACCGAGAGACTGAAGGTGAATGACCATGACGGCAACCCGATTGAGATTGCCGCGGTGGTGGTTTGGAAAGTGGTGGACACCTTCGACGCCTCGTTCCAGGTGGACGATTACGAAAACTACGTCCACGTGCAGAGCGAAGCGGCGCTGCGCAACCTGGCCACGGCGTACCCCTATGACTCCCACGAGGATCAAGTCACGTCGCTGCGGGGGCACACGGCGGCGGTGGCCGAGCGTTTGAAGACCGAGATCCAGGAGCGCCTGGATGTGGCGGGCGTGCAAGTGGTCGAAGCGAGGATTAGCCACCTGGCGTACGCGCAGGAGATCGCGGCGGCAATGCTCCAGCGGCAACAGGCGGGGGCCATCATCGCGGCGCGGCAGCGGATCGTCGAGGGCGCGGTCGGCATGGTGGAGATGGCCCTGGAACGCCTTTCCGCGCACCAGGTGGTCGCGCTGGATGAAGAGCGCAAAGCGACTATGGTCAGCAACCTGTTGGTGGTCCTGTGCGGAGAACGCGCGGCGCAACCGGTGTTGAACACCGGCAGCCTGTATCAGTAGGCCGATGGCGGAACGCAAGTCCTTCCTGCTGCGGATCGACGAGAAAACGCTCGCAGCGTTGAAGCGGTGGGCGGACGACGAGTTGCGCAGCTTGAACGGACAGATCGAGTACCTGCTCCGGAGGGCGCTCAAGGAAGCAGGACGGGCAAAGGATGTGGGTGAAATGCCCCGTGACCAGGGCGTTTAGGGCCCGGGGGGCTCCTGTCCCGGGTGAATTGACGCCGACAGCCGCAGAACCAGAGCCTTTCGTATGTTGCGCATGCGCCGCGCCGGGATCCGGCGGCGGCGAGTGGATGGCAGTTTGCTAGGGTCGGGGTAAGAGGTCGCGCCGAAATGGACAAGACTCGTGTCAAACGCAACCCGAAACTGCCCCGGCAGGTGTTGCCCTTGCTCGACCCCCCCGAGCGGCAGGGACCGAGAGAAGTCGCCTGCGGCTTCCAGACCGAGCAAGCCCGCCAGGAGGCGCTGCGCTGCCTGGACTGCCGCGATCCCAAGTGCATCGACGCCTGCCCCATCCAAACGGACATCCGTGGCTTCATCGCCAAGGTGGTGGAAGGGGACTATCTGGGCGCCTACCGGGTGCTGGAGGAAACCAACCCCTTCCCGGGGATTTGCGGCCGGGTTTGCCAGCACGAACTGTATTGCGAGAAGTCGTGCCTGCTGGGTAAGAAACTCGAGTCGGTGGCGATCGGCTCGCTCGAGCGCTTCGTGGCGGACTTCCACCGTGAGTTCGGACCGATGGACGAAAGGATCGAGCTGCCTGAGCCGAATGGTTTGCGCGTGGCGCTGGTGGGCAGCGGTCCCGCCTCGTTGATGTGCGCCAACGACCTGGCCCGCAAGGGCTATCACGTGACGGTGTTCGAGGCGCTCCATGAGCTGGGCGGAGTGCTGGCCTACGGGATTCCGCCGTTCCGCCTGCCGCGCGAGATCATCCAGGAAGAAATCGGGCGTCTGCGCAACCTGGGAGTTGAGTTTCGGACCAACTTTATCGTCGGCCGGACGCAAACCGTCGACGAACTGTTTGAGGAAGGCTACGCGGCGATCTTCGTGGGGACCGGCGCGGGGCTGCCTTACCTGCTGGGCATTCCTGGCGAGAACCTGATCGGCTGTTACACGGCGAACGAGTTTCTGACGCGCATCAACCTGATGCACGCTTACGAAAACACCGCGGACACGCCGGTGCGCGTGGGTTCCCGGACGGTGGTGATCGGAGGCGGCAACTCAGCGATGGACGCCGCGCGCTGGGCCAGGCGGTTCGGCAGCGAGACGACCATTCTGTTCCGGCGCGGGCGGGCGGAGTTGCGGGCGCGGCTGGAAGAAATCGAGCACGCCGAGGAAGAAGGCGTGCGGTTCGAGTTCCTGGCGGCGCCGGTTCGGCTGATCGGCGATGGCGAAAACCGGGTGGCGGCGATGGAGTGCATCCGCATGCGGTTGGGCGAACCGGACGAGAGCGGACGCCCGTCGCCGATTCCGATCCCGGGCTCTGAGTACACGATCCCGGTGGAAACGGTGGTGGCGGCCATCGGGCAGGCTCCCAACCCCACCTTGCAGCGGGCCACGCCGCAGTTGCTGACCAAGCGCGGCAAGATCGTCATCGACGAGACCGGAAAGACGAGCCTGGACGGCGTCTACGCGGGTGGCGACGTAGTGCGGGGCGGATCCACGGTCATCCTGGCGATGAAAGATGGCCGGGCCGCCGCAGCGGCCATCGACCGCGCCCTGCGCCGCCAGTTCCCGGAGAATTTTCTCGAGCCCGGCTACGCGGCGGGCGTGACGTTCGATCCCGAGATCGAGCCGTTCCGCATCGTCCGCCGCCAGGCGTTGACGCCGGAGATCACCCGGTTTGAAGTGCACGCCCCGCGCATCGCGGCAAAGTGGCGGCCCGGACAATTCGTCATCGTGCGGCCGACGCCGGAGAGCGAGCGGATTCCGCTGACGCTGGTCGACAGCGAGGGGGACACGATTACCCTGATCGTGCAGGCGATCGGCAAGACCACGCGGGTGATGACGGCGCTGCCGGAAGGGGCGGCCCTGGCGGACGTGCTGGGCCCCCTCGGCCGCGCCTGCCACATCGCCAAACTGGGCAACGTGATGTGTGTGGCGGGCGGCGTCGGCGTGGCCGAGGTGCTCCCGGTCGCGCGCGCGTTCCGCGCGGCGGGCAATCACGTGACGCTGCTGTGCGGCGCGCGCAGCAACGCCTATCGCATCCTGGACCAAGAATTGCGCCTGGCGGCCGATGACATGCGTTGGGCCACCGACGACGGTTCGTTCGGCTTCTGGGGCACTGTGGTCGACCTGATGCGCGCCTGGCGGGAAGAAGAGAACCTCGTCCCGGACCTGGTGCACGTCATTGGGCCGATTCCCATGATGAGCGCCGCGGCCAAACTGACCCGCGAATGGGGCGCCAAGACTGTCGCCAGCCTGAACCCCATCATGGTCGACGGCACCGGGATGTGCGGCGGCTGCCGCGTTTCGGTGGGCAGCGAAGTGAAGTTCGCCTGCGTGGACGGCCCCGAGTTCGACGCCCACGGCGTGGACTTCGACGAGCTGACGCTGCGCAACCGCGCCTACCGCGACCGGGAAGTGGAAGCCTGCAAGATCGGCCTGTAGGCTGCCCGTGGCGCCGGTCTCCGGCCGGCGAGCCGCCTGCGGCGCGACTTTCCGTTATGCTGGAGGTGCGGGTGAGTGAGTGCCCGGACTTCCGCGGGAAGGAAGGCGCTTGCCGGAGGCTCGCCCTCGAGAGCTTGAACGATGGAACCTGAGACGCCCGCTCCTGCCGCCGACGAGATACCTGCGCCCACGCCCGTGCCTGCTCCGCCGCCCAGCAAGGCTTGGCAGCGGGTCCTGCTGGCCCGCCACCCCAAGCGGCCCCATTCGCTCGACTACATCGAGCGGCTGTTTACCAACTTCCACGAGATCCATGGGGACCGCGCGTTTGGGGACGATCCGGCCATCGTCGCCGGCATGGGTTTCTTTGAGGAACGCCCACTGATGGTGGTGGCCGAGCAGAAGGGGCGCGACACCAAGCAGAAGCTGCTGCGCAACTTCGGCATGCCCAAACCCGAGGGGTACCGGAAGGCGTTGCGCGTGATGCAGATTGCGGCCAAGTTCGGGCGTCCGATCCTCACGCTGCTCGACACGCCGGGCGCTTACCCGGGCATCGACGCCGAGGAGCGCGGCCAGGCGGAAGCCATCGCCCGCAACCTGCGCGAGATGTCCCGGCTCCCGGTGCCGGTGATTTGCGTCGTCATCGGCGAAGGCGGCAGCGGCGGCGCGCTGGCGGTGGGGGTGGGCAACTTCGTCTACATGATGGAAAACGCCGTTTACAGCGTGATCTCGCCGGAGAGCTGCGCCGCCATCATTTACCGCGACGCCTCCCGGGGTGAGGCGGCGGCGAACGCCCTGCGGCTTACCGCTGAGGACCTGCTGGAGTTTGGCTTGATCGACGGCATTATTCCCGAGCCGGGCGAAGGCGCGCACACCGATCATGACGCCGCCGCCGGCGCGCTGCGCGAGACCCTGCGCTGGGCGCTGGACCAATTGACGCCCTTAACCGGCGCGCAACTGGTGGAGCACCGCTACGACAAGTTCCGCAAGATGGGGAACTTCTTTCTGTGAAGAAGCACGCGCTCTGGCTGGGAATCCTGTTTCTGGCGCTGGTGATCGGCGCGGTGGTGTACTCCACCATGGGGGTGCAGGCGTACCGGGTGGAGGTCTGCGTCGAGTTTCAAGGCCGGTCGGCCTGCCGGACCGCCGCGGCGTCGACGGAGGAGCAGGCCCTGCGCGCCGCCAAGGAGAACGCGTGCGCGCTGGTGGCGTCCGGGGTCACGGATACCATCCAGTGCGGATCGCACACCCCACCAGCCAGCGTCCGGTGGCTGGCGCGTCGGTAGACGTTCGCTTGCCGGGGCGGCTTCTAACGGAACTCCAGCCCCCGGACGAGGCCTTGCGTCTCCGAATCGTTCCCAGATTGTTCCGCGTAGACCACCAGAACACGAGTGCCGGGTTGGGGTCCGCAGACAAACTCGGGCGGTCCATTGCGGACCTGGACGCGGGCCGGGTCGGCGATGCGCAGGCGCAGCCTGCCTTCGGCGGACTCCAGCACGAGCGCCAATCCGTCCTCACTGCATTCGATCTCCCGCGCGGCGGCCTCCACGCGGCGTACTTTGTCACCGGCTTCGACAAACGGGTTCCAATCGGCGGCGTGGAGGGGGATGCGAGTGGTCTCGAAGAGAACGCGGCCGGCCTCGTCGCGGGTGAACTGCACCGCCAGATCGGTGCGCGCCACGTAATCCAGCCGGGCGGCTTGGGCGCGCTGTTCGGCGGACGCAGCGTGAGCCGCGGCGGCCGCCGCGGCGGCGCGCGCCTCTTCCCGCCGCCCGAGTTGCAGGAAGGCGTCCGCCAGCCCGCTCCAGTAGCTGAAGGCGCGCTCCGGCTTCACCTGGCGCAGCGCGCGAAAATGGGCCACGGCGGCCGCCGGGCGGCCATCATTGTTCTCGAGCAGAGCCAGGTGGTAACGGGCGTCGTCGAGGGCCGCGTCCAACGCCAGCGCGCGTTCGAGCACCGCGCGGATCTCGGCGGACGGGGCCCCTGCCTCTCCGGCCAACACGGCGTACCGGAAGCACAGCCCGGCATCCGCGATGCCCCGCTCGAGAGCGAGTTTCCAATAGCGCCGCGCGCCCTCCGGATCGGCTTGCCGCAAAGCGATCATGCCCAGCGCCGCCACCGCCGCCGCCGTGGGATTTCGCTGTTCCAGCGCGGCAAAGCGGACCCGCGCGCGCTCCAGGTCGCCAGCCGCCAGCAGCAGGTCCGCCAGCACGAAATCGGACTCCCCGGCCGGAACGTCCGTCACTTCCGGGGTACCCGCGGCCGCTTCCGGCAGGGGCAGCGAAAGCCTCGCGCCTGCGCGCTTGCCGATCCAGCGGCGCGCGTCTGCTTCCACTTCCTCGAGTGGCCGGCGGTACACGCGGGCGAATGCGTCCCGGCTGGACTCGCCGCGCCGAATCGCCTCCACCAGGCGCGCAAACCCCGGCTGGTAGGCCGGCGCGAGGGCCAGCAGATGGGTGAGCGCCCAGCTTTGCGCGTAGAACAGCGCCGCCTGTTCGCGGTTCCACTGGCCAGGCGCCTCGCGCGGCGCCGCCAGCAGGCTCTCAAGCGGCAGCCAGGGACGCCGCCGAAGAGTCTGCGTGTGCATCCCGATTTCCCCGCCCAGCGTCCCGGAGGCGGCGGAGAACTCCAGGGTGGAATAGAACTCGGCCAGTCCCTCGCTCAGCCACGCGGGAAGCCGTGCGCCGCCGGCGTGCAGAGCCACGTGGGCGTATTCATGCGCCGCCATCCGGAACTCCCGGGGGGTCAGTCCGGGCAGCACGATGTAGTCCCGGCTGTCGGAGCCGAGGTAGTAGGCGTCGGAAGCGGGACGCAGCCGGTAAGGCGCGTATTCCTGCGTGGACGCGAATCCGATCACCCGCAGCCTCGGCCGCCCGGGAATGAGGGCCCCGGTCTGCGCCGCGAAAAAGGCGCGCAATTGCGCAAACCACTGGTGCGCGGCCAGCGCTTCCCGTGGGCCGGCTTGCGCATAGATTTCGAAGTGCTCACTGCGGGCCACGGTCCAGGCGAGCGCGGGGGACGCGGCGCCAAGGACGCACAGCGCTCCGAGAACCACCTGGCTATGCCGGAAGTAGGACCGCGGCTCGCGGGACATGGGCGCACCTGGCTTCGGAATCCTTGGCGCCGGCAGGCCGAAAAGGGCGGCAGTCAGCGCGCCGAGGCGTCCAGTACCATTTTCTCGAATTTCTTCCGCTGGACGTCGTTCAGGATGGTCAGGATCTTCGTGCGTCCGTCGCTCAGGACACTGCGGTAGTACATGGTGAAGTCGTCGAGGATGGATTCGATTTCGCGCTCCTGCTCGGCGGTCAGGTTGAGTTCCTGCTTCCACTTTTGCAGGGAGCGCGCGCGGCCGGCTTCCGTCCAGAACGGCTCCGGTTTCGCCGCCACGCTTCGCGCCCGGTACACGCGGTAGGACACCGCGCCCGTCAGACCGCCCAACAGGAACACTCCAAACAGCACGGCCGCGCCGAGCAGGCGGCACTGAGCGCGGGATCTGCCATGCGTGCTCATGCGGCGCCAACCGTCACTGCTGGTAGCTCGCCAGCGTGTACAGCATGTGCCCGCGGGAGGTGTCCGGCGCCGGAGCGAACTGGCGGTAGCCTTCATCCATGGCGATCACCTGCTCGGCGCTCGGCAGGGTCATGTACTCCGGCTCTCCGGAGAGAAACGCGCCGCCTACCAAAGCCAAAAACAACAGGGACGCCATGGCCACCCGGCGGGCAAACAGCGGCTGGACCAGCAACGACCAGAGCGAGCTTTCCTCCTCCTGCTCGATGCGGGCAGACACGCGGGCGTAAAAGCCGGGGTCGGGAACTACCGGAGCGGGATCGCGCAGCGATTCGAAGAGGCTGGCCATGCTTTGCATAGCCTCTACCTCTTCCCGGCAAGCCGGGCAATTCGCCAGATGCGTTTCGAAATGTGTGCGAGATGCCGAATCCAGGGAACCCGAAAGATAGTCTTCAAGACTGTCCTGAATCAGTTGATGCATACGACCTTCTTCCCAAGAATCTGCGCTTCTCCCCGAGCGCTTCGCCTCCCGCGGCTCGTCTGGCGGCCGCTTCGGAGTTTGAGCCTTTTCCCTACTTCTATCACCTTACAACAAAACATGATCAGTCCGATGTAGCCACCGGGCGGCCAATGCGCTGGGCGGCTTTGATCAGCTTCTGACGGGCGCGAAACAGCTTTACTTTGATCGTATTCTCATTCAGGCCCGTCATCTCGGCCAGTTCCTCCACCGAATGCCCTTCCACTTCCTTGAGCATCAGCAGATTCCGCTCCTCCTCACTGACCTTGGAGAGGAGCTTGATCAGGTAATCCCGGTTCGCCAGGTGCGTATCCGCCAGCGGTTGCTGGTCGGTCAATGGGTCGGTGTGTTCCACCCGCCGCACCTCGTCCTCGCTCAGATCGCTTTCGTAGACCAGCTTGCGTACCTTCTTCTTCCGCAAGTAGTCGTAACACTCGTTCACGGTGATCTTGTAGATCCAGGTAATCAGCGAACTGCGGAAGTCGAACTTGCCGATGGAAAAGTAGATCTTGGCAAACACCTGCTGCGCAATGTCCTCCACGTCATTGCGTTGCCGCACAATGCCGTGGATGATGGAAAACACCTTGGTCTGATAGCGTTCCACGATCTCGCGGAACGCCCGGTCCTCGCCCGCTTGCGCGCGCCTGACCAGCGCCCCTTCCTGGGAACTCTGATAGTCCACTCGACTCTTGGTCGCGGCTGGTGGATTGAGCACGCTCGCCTTCCCGCCGGGGGTTAGCGCCGTTTGCGGAAACACGCCAGTCAGGCTTCCCATACACCCTGTCGGACGCGCCCTTTTCTCCACGGGTTTCAGGGGTTTTGCTCCTCCTGGACCCAGCCTCGCGATCTCCTGTATGAAGATAGCAGAATTGAAGCGCAAAACTTGCGCGCTGCGGCGGGCGCGCAGCCCGCTTCTTGACAAGGGGGGTAGTTGACCTCACCGCCTCGCAACTTTTCGCTGCCGGCGGCATCGTATACTGTTGAGAGCAGCTTTGTCTGTGGTGGAGATGGATCATGATTCAACTGACGGAACGTGCCGTAGATAAGGTGAAAGAGATTCTGGACCAGCAGGATCCCAAGCCGGCTGGCCTGCGCATTGCCGTGGTGGGTGGCGGCTGCTCGGGATTCTCCTATTCCATGGCCTTCGAAGCGAGCCCGAATATGCTCGATAAGGCCTACGATTACAACGGGTTGCGGGTCTTCGTAGACCAAGCCAGCCTGCTGTACCTGGACGGGTGCGAAGTCGATTACGTCGAAACGCTGGAAGGGGCGGGCTTTAAGTTTAACAACCCCAACGTAAAGTCGACCTGCGGTTGCGGCAGTTCCTTCAGCGCGTAAAGGGCGTCCGCCATTCCCGGCCCGCATCCCGGATATGCAGACTCGGCGGCCGCGCTTTCGCGGCTGGTTGAGGCTTTAGTTTCGCGGATCCACCGGTGTCCTAGGCCGCCTGCGGTAAGGTAGGCTGGTAATTCATGCGGCTCTTCGTCTGGTGGACTGCTTTGGCCCTGGGCGCGGCGCCGGGGACTCCGCCCGTCGCCACCCCGGACCGCTAGGCGGCCGCTCTGCAACGGGAAATCGCCCGCAAAGGTTGGATCGTTTACTCCTACTCCGCGATGACCGAGCGCGGGGAGCCGCACCTAATCTGCGCGCGCCCTAATCGGGCGGACCGCTGTCGCTCATCCAGGCAAATGAGCCGCTGGCCGCAGGATGGATCGCGCAGTTGGCCCGGGTGCTGCGGCGGCCCGTGACTTCGCTGGTGCGCAACGGTGGCGGCGCCACGCTGGTCAGGCAGGAACTCAGCCGGCGTCCCGCCCTGCTGGCCGGCAAGCGCGTGGTCATTTGGGAGTTCGCCGAGCGCGACCTGCGGTTCGGGATGGAAGGGTGGCAGCGCGTGCCGCTTCCCCCGGCCGGTTCGTGGCCCTCCGCTCCGATACCATAGGACGAGGATCGCATGCTGACGCAAGAACAAGTCCGCCGATACCACGAAGAAGGCTATACGGTATGTCCGGGTTTGGTGAGCGGCCCGCTGTTGGCCGCCATGCACGCGGAAATCGACCGCCTCGGGGCCGGCCAGACGCGCGCGGCGCACGACGCCACCCGGGTCGAGATGGAACCGGACCAGCCGCCGGACGGGACGCGCATCCGGCGGATTTATGAGCCGTGCACCTACTACCCGGTGTTCCGTGCATTCTCCGAATCGCCGGAAGTGCTGGCGTGCGTCGAGCCGCTGGTCGGGCCCGACATCGACTTCCACTACAGCAAGATCAATATGAAACCGCCGGCGATCGGGTCGGTGGTCGAGTGGCACCAGGACCTGATGTATTACCCGCTGACGAACCTGGACTCGGTGACGGTGCTCGTGTATCTCGACGACGCCGACCGCGGCAACGGCTGTCTGCAAGTAATCCCGGGAAAGCCGGGCGCCACGTTGCTGCCGCATACGCGGGACGGCGTATTCCAGGGCCGCGTCACGGCGCCGGTCGACGAGGCGAGAGCCGTGCCGCTCGAAGGCGCGGCCGGTACGGTGATTCTGATGCACGCCTTGACGCCGCACGCTTCCACCGTGAACCGGTCGCCCCGCTGGCGCAGGACGTTGATTCTCAGCTACCGCGCCGCGGACGCCTTTCCCCTGTTCTACGGCCCGGCCGTAGCCGAGTCGGAGCGGCACGTGCGGCATGTCCGCGGCCACGCCGCAGCCGAAGCCCGCTGCACGTGGACGCGATTTCCGGTCCCCCGCTACCCGCGCGCCGTCAGCTCGCTTTACGACTTGCAAGAGTATTCGCGCACGGCGGCGGAAGATCCGCGGGGCGCATAAACGCGCAACCCACGCTGGACGCCAAGGGGAGATCGGCGTACGCTCATCAAAAAGACCGCCATGTCTGCGTTGACCGCCCGGCTGGTGTTGCTGGTCTCGCTCAGCCCGCTCTGGGCCGCCGAGCGGGTGCTCGACCGCTACGCGGTTGTCGAAGGCGACATCCTGGTGGAGCGCGGCGCCATCGCGGTGGCGGACCCGAACCGGCGCTGGCCCCAAGGCGTGATTCCCTACGTGATTGATCCCGGCATCGCAAACCCGCCGCGGGTTCTGGCCGCCGTGCGGCAGTGGAATGAATCGACGCCGGTCCGGCTGGTCGAGCGCGAAGGCCAGCGGAACTACGTGGTGTTCCGGCCGGTCGATTCGGGGTGTTTCTCCGCCATCGGAATGACGGGCGGCGAACAGTCGATTCTGCTGGCCTCCGGCTGTAGCACGGGAACGATTATCCACGAAATCGGTCACACGGCCGGGCTATGGCACACGCAGTCCAGGCAGGACCGCGACCGGTACGTCCTCGTCCGGCTGAGTCAGATCACGCCCGATCTTCGCTCGCAATATGCGCAACAGTTTGCCGCCGGGGAGGATATCGGCCCCTACGACTACATGTCGATCATGCACTACGGGGCAGGGGGGAATCCGCCCAGCATGGAATCGATTCCCCCGGGCATTCCCTTTGGGCAGCGCAGCACTCTGTCGGCGGGCGACATCGACGTGATCCGGCGCCTGTACCGCGGCCCGCCGGCGGAGACCGTGATCACGACCAATCCGGAGGGGTTAGCGATCGTGGTGGATGGCGAGACCGTGGTCACTCCGGCCGTCCGGAGTTGGCCGCCGGGATCGCGGCACACCCTCGAAGCGCCTGCGTCCGTGATCGAGGGCGACCGCCGGGCTACCTTCGCCCGGTGGAGCAACGAGGGAACCCGCCGTCAGACGTTCACCGCGTCCGAGGACGAGACGGTGCTGGTGGCGAACTATCAGGTCTGGTGGCGGTTGGATGCGATTAGCGAGGCCCCGTCCCGGGGAACCGTGCGTGTGGAAGGTCCCGTGGAAGGCGGCTATGCGCTGTCGGGCACGCAAGTCCGGCTGGTGGCCGAGCCGGCGCCCGGCCACAGGTTCCTGGGATGGGCGAGCGTGCCGGGACGTGCAAGGATCGGCGCCAATCCGTACCCGCTGGTACTTTATGTGGGACGCGCGTCGCTTCGGGCCGAGTTCACGGCCGGACCCACCGTCACGGTCACCACCGATCCCCCGAACCTGGCGCTGCGCGTGGACGGCGCGCAGTACGTCTCGCCTGCCATTTTTGAATGGACGCCTGGAACCATCCATACCATTTCCGCCGAGCAGTCGCGCGACCTCACGTCCACCGGGCGCCGTCTGCGGTTCGAGCGCTGGAGCGACGGCGGCGCGATTCAGCACACCATTGCCGCGCCCGCCGAGGCCGCCGTGTTCACCGCCACGTTCACTGACGAGCGGGAAGTCCGGGTGACCTGGAACCGCAACCTGGGAGCCGTGACGACGGAACCGGAGGCGGCGGATTTCTTCTTCCGGGCGGGAACCAAGCTCAAGATCCGCGCCTCACCGGCGGCGGGTGCGCTGTTCTGCGGGTTCTTCGGCGACCGCGTGCACCCCGGTCCCGAGGTCGAATGGGAGGTGGACGAGCCGCTGGCGGTCGAAGCTCGCTTCGCCGCGCCGCTCGCGATCTTTTCCGACGCCGTTCGCAACGCGGCCTCCCTGCTGAGCACAGCGCTGTCGCCGGGCCAAATCGTGACGATCTTCACCGCGGGGGCCGGTCCGGAAAACGGAACCGCCGCTTTGCCCGACGCTGCGGATCGCTACCCCACCCGGCTCGAGGGCACGGAAGTGCGCGTCAACGGCGTTCCCGCGCCGCTGTTGTTCGTATCCTCGCGGCAAGTGAATTTCGTCCTGCCGTTCGGGCTGCCGCTCGATTCCCGCGCCCCGCGGCTGCAACTGATCCGCGACGCCCTGACGGGACCGGAGTTGCAGCGAGTGCCGGCGCGCGCGGCCTCCCCCTCGCTGTTCACGCTGAACGGCGCCGGGCGCGGGCAAGGCGCCATCCTGAATCAGGACGGGACGATCAACGGTCCCGGCAACCCGGCGTCCCGCGGATCGGTGGTAGTCCTGTATGCCAATGGCTTGGGCCAGACGCGGATCCCGCTGGAGGACGGGCGAGTGACCAGCGGCCCGCTCTCGCCGCCTGAGGCTCCCATCCGCGTGCGCATCGGCGGGCGCGAAGCCGTGGTCGAGTTCGCGGGACCGGCGCCCGGATTGATCGCCGGCGCGTTCCAGATCAATGTGCGGGTGCCGCCCGAGGTCACACCGTCTCCGGAGACCCCCGTGGTGATTCGCGCCGGCCAGTTCAGCAGCCCCAACGTAGTGACCCTCGCGGTGGGCGAGTAATCATCCCCGCGGTCAGGAGCCCGCCTGGTCGCGGGTGGCTGTCTCGCCGTACGGCTTGCGCGGCTCCGGCTTCAGCAACGAAAAGCGCTCGCCCGCCTTGCTGTCGGCGCTCTGCCACAACCAGGTCCGGTCGGAGGCGAGCAGCAGCGTGTTGATTGCCGCCCGGACCTCGTCCGGGTTTTCCGCCTGCAAATCCATGCTGAGAATGCATCCCTGCGTGGAGGAAGCTTCTCCGCAGTGACCCGCCGGGAACATGTAGGACACAGCCTCCGCCGTGGCTGGCGCGGCGCCCACAAACACCGACTGGTAGCCCTCCTCGATCCAACGCCAGATCGTCCGGCAGGCCTCGCACGTCCAATTGCTGCGGAGGCCGGGCGCAAGGAAACAGCGCCGGTCGCAATCTTGCAGGCAACGCAAATCGTCCATACTCCTAAAATCGGATCTCCAGGCCGGCGTTTGAGTAGGCAGAATGCCGTAACCGGCCTTCGCAAGTCCTAATGCGCAAAACCTGCGCAATCAGCACCCTACCTGGGTTCTGACCGGGACCACCATGTTGCCCACGCCGCCGATTGTCGCGCCCGCCCCGCCCGTGCGAGAATCGGGCCGTGAACCTCTGGCTGTGCCTGCTGCTGTGGCTGGCGGTCCCATTCTGGGAAACGAAGGCGCCCGCCGATTGGACGGATGCGGAAGCCCGGTCGCTGTTGCAACACTCTCCCTGGGCGGAGCCCTCGTCCGGCAATGTCCAGACGTACCTGGCCACCGCGCGGCCGGTCATCGAGGCCGAAGCCCGCTGGTTCCGCACCGGGCGCCAACTGCGCGAAGGGGCGGCGCTCTCCGACGAATACCTCGACTACCGCGACCGGCACGCTGGCAAAGTGATCATCCTGGCGGTGCACTTTCCCGACTGGCAGGCGCTGGCCGACGCGGCCGAATCCCGGAGAATGGAGGAATCTTCGGCTCTGCGCGTCGGCCGCCGGAAGTATGGGTTGCAAGGGCACTTCCCGCCGGCGCCCGGCGACCCTTACCTGCGCCTGGTGTTCCCGCGCGCCGTCACCGACGCGGATCGAAAACTGCTCTTCGAGATCTATCTGCCCAACGCCTCACCGCAATTCCAGGAGGCCGAGTACGAGGTGAAGAAGTTGCGGTGGCGCGGCGCGCTGGAAATGTGAAACCCGCTCACGGCTGAGGCGGCGGGGGCTTCGCCTCCAGCGTCGCTTTCAGTTGCCGCCACGCGTCCTCTTCGTAGTTCCGTTTCAACCGCTCCCGGCCGTCGGAGCGCGGATCGTTGGCGCGCGGCCCCGTGCCCTTCAGGCAGCGGCCCAGGAACAAGGTCGCCTCCGGATCGTCCGCATTCCGTTCCAGCACGTTGCGGAATGCCGTGGCGGCTTCCTCGAAGCGCTGCTGTTTCCACAAGGCGTAGCCGAGGTTGAAGTGGTAGTCCGGATTCGCGTCGTCGCCGGCCACGGCCTTCTGCAAATGTTCGATCGCTTCCGGCCGCTTCAGGCGCGAGAGGGCTGCGCCCAGGTTGTTCCACACCTCATTGAGCGGCACACGCGCGCTCACTTCGCGGAAGGCGGCGGCGGCCTTTTCGAACTCACCCGTGTGGTAGAGCGAAACGCCCAGCCAGAATTGGGCCTCGGCGTACCGCGGCTCGTCCGGTTTCACCCTTTGCAGCCACTCCGGCGCAAAGCGATAGCCGCCCTGCCGGGCATACAGGCGGCCTAACTCGAAGCAAGGCGCGGAGAAGCGCTCATCCAGGCGGGCCGCCTGGGTGAACAATTGCAACTTCTGCTCGGGAGCGGGCGCCAGGAGGCCGCGGGTGTAGGCCTCCAGCGCGTCGACCCGGAGGGGGGGATGCCGCCGGCGGTACTCCTCTTCGGGCGGGGCTAGCGCTCCCGCCAGTTGCTGCAGCATGAGCCACGCCACGCGGGATTGCAGCCCGGCCAGCTCGCCGAAAGCGCCGATTTCCAGCAGGTCGGAACCCTGGCGCATTTGCTGCCGGTTCAACACGCGCCCGACGATGCGCAGGAGGCGCTTTTCGGGCGGATCCGCCTCCGCGCCCGGCACGATTTCAAACTGGCCGTAGACGATGTGGGTCGCGTCGACGGTGCCGCCCAGCTTCAGCACCGACGCCTTGGTCAGCAGGGCGTAAGGCCTGATCGCCAGGCGCCGGTACGCCTCCTCGCGGTCCTCCCGGCTCAGCGTCACCACCCCAGCCTCGTGCAACGCGTCGCGCACGGTTTCGCCGATGGATTCGCCCACCCAATCCAGGCTGGCGTCCGCCGTCGCGTTGAAAAACGGCAGCACCAGCACGTTGTCCCCCGCCGCGCCGACCGGCAGCAGCAGCAAGGCCGCGAGCCAAACGAGCCGCATTGGTTCGAGTGTAACAAGAGCCTTCCGGCAGCCGCCCCGCTGGCTCTGCGGCGAGGCTCGCCCTTAGTCCCGTGAAAGCGACGAGTGGGCGGTGCGTAGCGGCCGCGCGCCCTTCGGGCCGCTTCCTTCGTTACGAACTCGCGCCCTTCCCGGCTCGCAAACGTGCTCCCGAATCTTGCGCAGATTGTTTGCGTCCCAATCGAACACCGCGCCTTCATCGTGTTTGCATGGCACGACTGCTGGAAGATGGGGAGCGGCAAAGCCATTCGGCCGCCGGGCGCCGGTGATACAATTCTTGGCTTGCCGCCGCCAAAATTGAAGCGCGCCCTGCGCCTGTGGGACCTGCTGTTTTACGGAATCCTGGTCATCCAGCCCACCGCGCCGATGCCCCCGTTCGGCGTAGTGAGCCAACTGTCGCAGGGACACGCCGCCACCGCAATCGCTCTGGCCATGGTGGCGATGCTGCTGACCGCGGTGAGCTACGGGCGCATGGCCGCGGCCTACCCCAACGCGGGTTCGGCGTTTACTTACGTCAGCCGGGAGATTCATCCCACGCTCGGCTTCCTGACCGGCTGGGTGCTGGCCTTGGACTACCTGCTGAATCCGCTGATCTGCACCATCTGGTGTTCCAAGGCGGCGATGAACGCGTTTCCGCAGACCCCTTACGTAATGTGGGCGGTGTTGTTCGCGGGCCTGTTCACCTGGCTGAATCTGCACGGAATCCGCTTCAGCGCCCGGACGGGAGAAGTGCTGGTGGGCGTGATGAGCATGGCGATCGCGGCCTTCTTCCTGGTGGCCCTGCGGTATCTGTCCGGCACGCCCGCGCCCCTGTGGATGCGGCCGTTTTACAATCCCGAAACGTTTTCGTGGACCGTGGTATCCGCGGGGGCGTCGGTGGCGGTGCTGACCTATATCGGCTTTGACGCGGTGTCGACGTTGTCGGAGGAAGTCGAAAACCCGCGGCGGAACGTGCTGCTGGCGACGGTGCTGACCTGCCTGGTCACCGGGGTGCTTTCGGTGGTGCAGGTGGGACTGGCGCAGATGGTCTGGCCCGACTGGGGCAGCTACCCGGACGTCGACACCGCCTTTGTGCACGTCGCCGGCCGCGCCGGCGGCGAGTGGATGTTCCACGTGCTGAACCTGACGCTGTTGGTGGCGACGGTGGGTTCGGGCACGGGCGCGATGCTGGCCGGCGCGCGCATGCTCTACGGCATGGGGCGCGACCGGGTGCTGCCGGCGCGGTTTTTCGGCGCCCTCGACCCGGTGCGGCGCATCCCGCGGAACAACGTTCTGTTCGCCGGCGCGGTGGCGCTGGCGGGAGCGATGACCATCAGTTTTCAACTGGGCGCCGAGTTGCTGAACTTCGGCGCGATCGCGGGATTCATGGGCGTCAACGCGGCGGCGTTTCTGCGCTACTTCTGGCGGGCGCCGGCGCGGCGCTGGCATGACGGAGCGCTGCCACTGGCCGGCTTGGTGGTTTGTCTCGGCCTGTGGCTGCGGTTGCGGCCGCTCGCGTTGGCGGCGGGGGCCTGCTGGCTGGCTGCCGGCCTAGCGTATGCGGCCGCAAAGAGCGGCGGCTTCCGCCGGCCGCTCGCGCTAGGGGAACTGCCTGCCGGGGAGGAGTGAGTCGGCGGCGGCTTCTGTCTCTCCGCCGGCCGCAGTACATTACTCTTCAGGAAACTCCTTATGTTGGCAATCCCGCAATCCACCCGGCGCCGGTTCTTGCTGGCATCCGGCGGCGTGCTGCTTGGCCGCGCGGCGGGCCAGGCGCCCGCCGCGCTGCACGTGGCGGGCAATCAATACCCCTGGGGTACTTACTACCGCCGCGAAAACCGCGACCCGGCCCGCGAGTTGGATGCCACCCTGGGCGAGGCCGCCGCAGCCGGGCTCGACGGTTTCGAACCGCTGGCCCGCTCGGCCGCGGACGTTCGCGCGCTGGTCCCCCTGCTCCGCAAACACCAACTCGCGATGCGGTCGCTGTATGTCAACTCGACACTCCACGACCCGTCGCGGGCGGAGCAGAGCATCGCCGAAGTGCTCGGCATCGCCGCGGAGGCGCGCGCGGCGGGCGTGCGCATCGTCGTCACCAATCCCAGCCCGCTCGGCGATGCGGAGGCCAAAACCGATGACCAATTACGGTTTCAGGCGCGGGCGCTGGGCCGACTGGGCGCGGCGCTGCGGGCGGAGGGTATCACGCTGGCGTATCACAACCACGCTCCCGAACTCCGCCACGCGGCGCGCGAATTCCATCACATGATGCTGGCGACCGATCCCCAGACGGTCCGCCTGTGCCTGGACGCGCACTGGATCTACCGGGGCGCCGGAAACTCGGCCGTGGCCTTGTTCGATATTGTCGAAATGTACGGTGCGCGGATCGCCGAACTGCATCTGCGCCAGTCGCGCAATCGCGTCTGGACGGAGACGTTCGGTGAGGGAGATATCGACTACGCCGCGCTGGCCCGGCGGCTGGCCGTGTTGCGCGTCCGGCCGCATCTGGTGCTGGAGCAGGCGGTCGAGGAGGGTACGCCGCACACGATGACCGGCCTGGAGGCGCACCGGATCGGTCAGGCGTATGTACGCAAGCTGTTTGGGTAGGGCGGACTTCGGCGCGCCCGCCGCCGGGCTCGCGCGGCGGCCGCTGGAATCGCTGGCAGGGTTGCGCATCTTGCGCGGTACGCTCAGGCGGCCAGATGGAACTCCACGATCAGGTGGCTGATTTCGCCGCAGGGGATTCGATACGCCTGTTGGGCAAGTTCCCGCCGCAGAACCCGAATGCGATCCTGGTGGGAACTGCTCCTCGCCAAATATTGAGCCAGCAATGACAGTTCCGGTCTGTCGGGGGCAGACTTGCTCACGGGCGCCGGGAAAACCCCTGCCGGTCCAGCCGGCTCTGGCAAGAGCGCCCGTATTTCAGCCGGCGTTCGCTGCATGAGCATTCGCTCACCTCTCGTGGCCCTTATCGGCAGGATTCGGAGTTACCGCCAAGTTCGGCGCGGGAGGCCGGATTCCGGTCCGCGAAGATGCTCCACCCGGACCGCCGCGGCTCGCCAGCAACTCCGCCAGTTGGCCTTCCGCCGTCTCCAGCGGCGGCATGGCCGAGCCCTCGCCCTGACCGGCCCCCGCGAGGCGGTTCGCGGCAGTTGCCCGAGCGGCAGCGCTTCGAACTTGTGGAAGCGGGCGCTACCGCGCCCCATGTCAGGAGGCGGGTAGCATGGGACGCCGGGCCGATACAATGAAAAAGATGCTCCTTCGAATCGCTGCGTGTCTGACCGCCGCCGCCGCGGCGGCCGCCGCCCAGGCGCCACCGGGGAAAGCGTTCGGCAATCAGGCTGCTCCGCTCCGGATTGAAGTCTTTAGCGATTTTCAGTGTCCGGCGTGCAAGAATCTGCACGAAGGCGCGCTGGCCCAAGTCCACCGGGATTATGTGCGCGCGGGCAAAGTGTACTTGATCCACCGGGAATTTCCGCTCCCCATGCACCGGTACGCGCGCGAAGCGGCGGCCTATGCGACCGCGGCGGCGCGGTTGAACCGCTATGAAGCCGTGGCGGCGGTGCTGTTCCGCCAGCAGGCTTCCTGGTCGACCTCCGGCAATGTAGAAGCGGTTGTGGCGAGCGTGGTTTCGCCCGCGGAAATGCAAAAGCTCCGGGCGCTCGTGCGGGACCCGCAAACGCAGATGGCCATCGAACAGGACATCGCGCTGGGCAAGCAGAACGCCTTGTCGCAGACGCCGACCATGGTGATCACCAAGGGCTTCCGCCGGTATCCGGTCGGCGGGAATCAGAACTACGCAATCCTGAAGCGGTTTCTGGACGATTTGTTGAGTAAATGATGCGCTGGGTCCTGCGGTTGCTCCGGTTCGCGATGGGCGGCGTCTTTTTGTATGCCGCGTACACCAAGCTGCGCGAGCCATGGCTGATGTTCGCGATGGCGATCGACGCCTACCAACTGTTGCCGGAGTGGGCCGTGCTGGCCGTCGCCCGCACGCTGCCCTGGTTTGAACTGGCGCTGGGGCTGCTGCTGCTGAGCGGGTACAAGATGAAGTACGCCGCGGCGGCGGCGAGCGGCTTGCTGGGCGCGTTCTTCGCCGTCATGGTCTGGGCCTTCCTGAAAGGCATGAACGTCGACTGCGGCTGTTTCGGCGCGGGCGACCCGTTGGGGCCGCGGACGTTGATCCGGGACGGCATCCTGCTGGCCGGCGCGCTGTGGTTGACCGTGCTCGCCTTCCGTCCAGTCCGCGCCCCCGCCACCGCCAGGGACGAGACGCCGGTCCTCAGCGCCAAAAACCCGTAGCCGCGCGCGTCACGATCCAGGTTTTTTCCAGCGGGGAAAGGGCGATGCGGCGGCGAAGCACGTCGAAGCCCGAGCGCTCGATCTTGGCCAGCAATTCCGCGTAGATCGCCATCAAAGCCCAGAGCGAGGACTGGCAGCGGGGATGCACCATCCGCACCAAGGGCCGCGCCGCTGCGTAGTAGGCTTTGGCTCGCTCGGCTTCAAACGCCAGCAGGCGCGTGAGCGCCGGCGACGGCCGGCTTTGCTCCAGGTCGGCGGGCGCCACACCAAAGCGGGCGAGGTCTTCCTCCGGCAGATAGAGGCGCCCCCGGGTGGCGTCCTCCCGCACGTCCCGGATGATATTCGTGAGTTGGAAAGCCACGCCGCACTGCTCGGCCAACTCCAGCGCGGCCGGGTCGTGAAACTCGAAAATGCGCACCGTGGTCAGCCCCACCACACTGGCCACCTGGTAACAGTAGCGGTAAAGCTGCGCGAAGTCGGGGAAGCGCCGCGGTTCCAGATCGGAGGAGACGCCGTCGATCATGTCGTGGAAGTACTGTTTGGGGATCGCGAAGCGGCGGGCGGTATCGTGAAACGCCGGCAAGGTGCGGTCGTCGCCGTAGTCGCCCTGCCAGGCGCGCTCGAGGGCCTGCCGCCAGCGCTCCAACGGTTGGCGGGAGGCGCCCGGTTCGTCGCTCAGGTCGTCGCAGTAGCGCATGAAGGCGTAGACGGCGCACATGGCGTCGCGGTGCGCCGCCGGCAGCAGCACGAAAGAGTAGTAGAAGTTGCGGGCGCGCCGCCGGGCCACGGCGCGGCAGTGAGCGTAGGAGGCGGACAGCCGGTCCGGCATTACGCAGCCTTCCGGAACACCTGGCGGAGGACGCAGCGCAGCAGGAGGCCTACCCGCTCGCTCCTGCCGATTGCGGGACGGGCGGAAAGCACGTCATAATCGAGCGCGCGAATCTTCTCGAGCACCCGCATCCCCCCGCGGCTGAATAATTCCAGGTCGAAGCCCAGGCGGCGGTCCACTGTGCCGGCCAGGGGCAGCCCTTCGTGGAAAAACCGTTCGGCCACATCCACGGCTTCGCGCAAGGCCGCGCGGAAACCGGGCGTGGCGATCCCGGCGGCGATATCCTCCTCGCGCGCGCCGTGCCGGGCCATGAGATCCTGCGGCAGATAGACGCGGTTTTTCCGCCAGTCGACGGCCACGTCCTGCCAGAAGTTTGCAAGCTGAAGCGCGGTGCAGGTCGCATCCGCCAGGCGGCGGCGCCCGGCGTCGCGATAGCCGCACAGGTGCAGCACCAGCCGGCCAACCGGGTTGGCCGAGTAGCGGCAGTAATCGAGCAGTTCCTGGAAATTCCGGTAGCGGCTGACGGTCTGATCCTGCACAAACGCGCGGATCAAGTCCGCAAACGGCTCCATAGGAACTTGGTGGCGGCGCACCGTGCCGGCTAGGGCGACATAAACGGGGTGGCGCGTCTCGCCGCGGTACATCGCTTCCAGACCATCGCGCCACCAGGCAAGCAGGCGCAGGCTTTCGCGCGGATCGCCGATCTCGTCGCCGAGGTCGTCGGCCCAGCGGCAAAACGCGTAGACGTTGTAGAAGTCCTGGTGCAGCCGTTTGGGCAGCAGGAAGCTGACGACGTGAAAGTTCTCGTAATGCCGCGTGGCGAGCCAGCGGGTATAGCGTTCGGCTTCGCCGGGCGGGTAAGCGCGGGCGCACTCTGGCGGCGAGGCGACAAACTCGCGCGGAGAAAGGAAGCCGGATTCCGCGCCGCGGCGAACGCGGCGGATCCGGTCGGGAGGTTCGCCGGCAGGCCGGCCGGAACCCAGCATGGCGACGGGAGCAGAATCAGGGAATGATGGCGGTCTTCAAATGGCCGTTGTGGCTCATCAGGTGCCGCATCACTTCCAGCAGATTGGACAGCGGTTCTTCCCGGTTGACGAAGTCGCTCGCCGTGATTCCCCGCTGGGTGACGATGTCGAGGGCTTTGCGCACGTGGGCGGGCGTGTGATGGAAACTGGCCTTGCAGGTGATCTCCGAATAGTGGAGCAGCGAGGTGTCCAGGCTGACCTTGCTGTCGTTCGGGCAGCCGCCGAAGAAGTTCACGGTGCCGCCGCGGCGGACCATGTCGACCGCCCAATGCCAGGTTTCCGGCTTGCCCACCGCTTCGATGGCGATGTCCGTGCCCCGGCCTCCGGTCAGTTCGCGAACGCGGTCGATGGGGCGCACGTTGTGCGCCGTGCTGATCAGTTCGTCGGCGCCCATGGCTTCCGCGCGTTCGAGCTGCTTCTTGCGGCGGCCGATGGCGATCACCCGCGCACCGAACAACTTGGCCAACCGCACAAACATCAGGCCGATGGGACCAAGGCCAGTGATGGTCACCGTGTCGCCCGCCCGGACGCCGGTCTCCTCCAGCCCGCGCAACACGCAGGCCAGCGGCTCGATCAGCGCCGCGTCATGATAGCTCACCGTCTCCGGGATCACGTACGTGTTCCGCTCCACAATACGTCCGGGAATGCGGATGAATTCGGCGTACGCGCCATTGTTAAACAGGAGGTCTTCACAGAGGTTCTGGAGATCCCTCTCGCAAAAGAAACACTGGTTGCAGGGAGCCGAATTGGCGGCCACCACCCGATCGCCCACCCGGAAGCGGGTCACCGCCTCACCGGCGGCGACGACGTCCCCGGCCAGTTCGTGGCCGAAAACCGCTGGCGGGACAATCATCCGGGCATGGTAGCCGCGGCGAAACACCTTCACGTCAGTACCGCAGGTCAGCGCGACGCGCACGCGCACGAGCAGATCAGACGGACCGATGGAGGGCACCGCCACCGGCTCAATCTGCAAATGCTCGCGGCCGTACAAGACGGCAGCCATCATCTGGCTTTTCACTGTGAACACCTCTGAGGTCGAACAATTATCTTCATCGATTGACCGTCGGGACGCAACGCCATCCGGAAGCCCCGGCCGATTTCTTCGAGGCCGATCCGGTGAGAAATCAATGCTTCAATCGGAAGTTGTCCGCTAAAGACCAAGCTTGCCGCCTCGGATTGAAGATCGATGGAGGCGCTGTAACACCCAATCAACGCCCGTTCCTCTTTACAGATGCTACCACCGGACAACTCGATTCGCTCCCGGTCCGAGGTTTGGGCGAACAGCAAAATTCTGGCGCCGGGGCGGGAACAGGCCACCGCCTGCTCCACAATACCGGGCGCGGAAGCCGCGATGATTACCTGATCGGCGCCCCGGCCCTCGGTGCGCTCGCACAAGAGGCGGCGCAGGTCGTCCGCCCGCGGGTCCCAGGCTTCCCGCGCGCCGCAGCGCACCGAAAGCTCGCGCCGGAACGGCAAGGTATCCGTCGCATAGGCAGCCACCCCGCGCCGGTGCAGCAACATAGTGAACAGCAATCCGATCGGGCCCTGCCCCAAAACGGCCACCGTATCGCCAGGCTGCGGATCGAGTTGCACCACCGCCTTCAGGCAGGTGTTGAGCGGCTCCACAAAGCAGGCGCGGTCGAAGGGCACGCCGTCGGGAATCTTCTCCACGCCGCGGGCCACAATCCAATCCATCACCCTCACATACTCGGCGAAGCCTCCGCCGGCGGGTTCGAATCCGGCTGTGACCCCGACCTTTTTGTAGGTCTCGCACTGCGCGTACACTTTGCGGCGGCAGTAAAAGCAGTCGAGGCAGGGCACGTGGTGAAACACCACGACGCGGTCGCCGGGGGCGAAGGCCGCCACCCCGCGGCCGGCCGCCACGACCGTGCCGGCGGTTTCATGGCCGTACACGCGCGGGGCGGGCAGCAGGTCGTATTCGATCTTCTTTAAATCGGTGTGGCAGATGCCGCAAGCTTCGACGCGGACCAGCAGTTCGCCGGGCCCGACCGGAGGCACCGGAATGGACTGCACTTGTACGGTGCGGTTGCCTTCATAGACCGCCGCCCGCATCGTTTGGGGCAAGCTCGCCGGCGGCCCGGATTCAGAATCGGCAGTCAGCAAGAAAGTCTCCCAAGCTGCGCGCGGCCCTCGCACTCTGGCGGCGCAACCGAAGCAACTCCGCAGGACCCCGCACCGGCTGGCGCAGCGCTTGCCACACCAGGCGCGCCTCGCTGATACGGCCGTCAGGCCGGCGCGCGCCGTTCAGATCAAGACAGAAATCCTCCGACGCCATATCGCTGACCGAGCGGACACAAAAAAAGGGCAACTTCCATTGTCGCACTAGCGGAACCAGTCCGGCAGCTTCCATTTCGACCGCCATCGCTCCCGACGCCGCCAGCCGCCGCTTCTCCCCGGCGCTGGCCACGACGCGGTCCAACGACAAAACCGGACCCGCGTGGAAACAGCGGGTGGCGGCAGGCAGCGGTAGGGGGAGGGGTTCACCCGCGCCGCGCAACTCGGTCGCCGCGACGATGGCGCCGATGGACAAGCCCTCCTCGAGCGCCCCACAGAATCCCGTGCTGACCACTACCGCGTTCCCGCCCTGCCCGTACAGGAAAGTCAGTGCCTCCGCCGCCCGCCGGGGCCCCGCCCCGTTGGCCGCCATGCAGACGGCGCGGCCCTTCAGTTCGCCTTTCCGGAGCCACTCGACCGGACCGGCCATGGTGCGCACGCCGCGGCAGTGGCGCAGCAGACCCGCGAATTCGCGGGGGTCGGCCGCCACCAGCCAAAGCTCCCTTCCGTCCTCCATCTACACCAGTCCCTCGGCACGGAACCACTCAATGGCCCTCAGCAAGGCGCCGTCCACGGAGCCGGGCGCGTAACCGAGTTCCCTTGTGGCTTTGGTGTGCGACACCCACATCTTCTTCCGGGCCATCCGGACGGCGTCCAGCGGAACCCGGGGTGGGATTTCGGTCCAGTTGGCCAACGTCGTAGAAATCCAGCCCGCCAGAAAAGCCACCCCATGCGGCAGCCGGAACCGGGGCGCGGCGCCGCCCGTCAACCGCGCCAGGCGCTGAAGAATCTCCGCCAGGGTCAAATTAGCGGCGCCCAGGATGTAGCGCTCGCCTCGCCGGCCCCGCTCGGCGGCCAGCAGATGCCCCCTGGCGACGTCTTGGACGTCAACCAGGTTCAGGCCGGTATCGACGAAAGCGGGCATGGCGCCGCGCAGGTAGTCGAGAATAATCTTTCCGGTCGGCGTGGGCTTGAAGTCGTGGTCCCCCACTGGCGCGGTCGGGTTGACCACCACCAGGTCCACGCGCGACGCATATTCCAGAGCCACCTGCTCGGCAAGAAACTTGGAGCGCTTGTACACGCCGGTCATCTCCTCGAGAGAAACCGGCTGCGACTCGTCGCCAACGCCATCCGGCGGCACGCCGATGCAGCCGACCGTGCTCGTGTAAACCACGCGCTCGACACCGGCGGAACAGGCCGCCTCGAGCAGGTTGCGGGTGCCGTCCACATTAGACTCGAACAATTCGCGCGGCTGTTTCGCCCAGAGCCGGTAGTCCGCGGCCACATGAAAAACCAGCGCGCACCCTGCGGCGGCTCGCGCCAGAGAGCCAGCGTCGCGCAGGTCACCGGTGACGGGCTCCACCTCGAGCTCGCGGATGCGGCTCGAGGGCCGGACCAGGGCGCGCACCGGATAGCCGGATTCCCTTAGCAGGCGGGCGACATGCCAGCCTACGAATCCCGAGGCTCCCGTGACAAGGACCGGCCGCAAGGCGGCTTCACCGGATGGCCCAGCTCAGCATTTTGAAGCTGTCCGCCAGGGTCGCGTTCACCCCGAGGGCGGCGGAAGGCTCATAGCCGCAGTGCACCATGCAGTGCTCGCAGCGCGGGTCGCCATTCCCGGCGCCGTACCGCTCCCAGGGCGTCTTGGTCATCAATTCCTCGAACGTCTTGTAGTGGGCGTCGGTGATCAGGTAGCACGGGCCCTTCCAGCCCTTCACGTTGTAGGTGGGATTGCCCCACGCCGTGCAGGGCAGATCGCGCTCGCCCCGGAGGAATTCCAGATAGACCGGAGTCTGGTTGAGCTTGAACCGTTTCAGCAGCTTGTCGGCTTCGCGGAATTTCTCGTGGACCTCCTCGCGGGTCATGAAGATCTCCCGGTCGTTGACCGCCGAATAGCCATAGGCCGGCGACAATTGATGGCCGTCCACCCCGAATTGTTCCAGGTACTCGAACAATTCGGCAATCTCCCGCATATCCGTTTCTTTGTAGACCGTCGTATTGGTGCACACCAGGAAGCCGGCGGCCTTGGCGGCCTTGATGCCCTCGATGGCCTCGCGGAACACGCCTTCCCGCTCGACGGCCAGATCGTGGGTCCGTTCCATGCCGTCGAGATGCACGTTAAAGAAAAAGCGCCGGTCGGGCTGGAACTCGTGCAGCCGTTTACGGATGAACATGCCGTTGGTGCACAGGTAGATGTGTTTGTTCCGCGCCAGAATGCCCGCGGTCAGCTCGCCGATTTGGGGATACATCATGGGTTCGCCGCCGCAGATCGAGACCATGGGCGCACCGCATTCGTCCACCGCGGCCAGGCATTCCTCGAGCGGCACGCGCTGCGTGATGGTGGATTCGTACTCCCGGATGCGCCCGCAGCCGGTGCAGGTCAAATTACAGGCGTGCAGCGGTTCGAGCATCAGCACCACGGGAAACCGCTTCTTCATCAGGGGGTGCGGCTGTCGATCTCCCTCCGCCGGCACGCGGCGGTCGGGCAAAATCCGGAAAGGATTTGCCGCGTCCGCCTCGGCCGTGCGCACGTCCACCTGCCATTCCGGCCGGGGCCGGACCTTGTTGCGCAGGATATAACCGGCCATTCCGACCGTCATCGACAAAGGGAATCTCATAAGCGATCCAAGGGGGAACCGTTTTTCGTATTCTGGCAGGCAGCCAGGGCCATCAGCGGGAAATAATCCCGGTAATAGTGGTACGTCAGGTAGAAGACCTTCGGGAATCCGGTGCCGGTCGCCAGCTCTTCATCCCAGGACCCGTCCGCTTTCTGCGTGCGGACCAGGTAGTCGATGCCGCGGCGCACGCTCTCGCTGGCGGTATCGCCGCCGGCGAGCAGGCCGAGCACCGCCCAGGCAGTCTGGGAAGGCGTGCTGGCGGCGGGCACAAATTCATCCGCGTTATAGCTCTGGCAACTTTCGCCCCAGCCGCCGTCGGCGTTCTGCACCGAGCGCAGCCACTCGGCGGCGCGCAACATGTGGACTTCGCGGTCGCTTTCCCCCGCCGCGCGAAGACCCCGGAGCGCGAAGCAGGTGCCATAGATAAAGGCGACTCCCCACCGGCCATACCAACTGCCATCCTGACGCTGCCGCCGCACCAGGTAGTCGACGCCCCGGCGAAGCGCCGGGTGATCGCCGGCGATCCCGTGGGCCGCGAGCGCTTCCATCACCCGCCCGGTAATATCGGGGCAGGTGGGATCGAGCATGGCATTATGGTCCGCGAACGGCACGTCGCTTAGGAACTCCCAGTCGTTGTCGGCGTCGAACGCCGCCCAGCCGCCGTCCCGGCTCTGCATGGCCAGCAGCCAGTTCACCGCGCGCCGGATGCTGGCCTGCTGGCGTGCCCGGTCCGCGCTGCGGGCGTGCGTCAGCGCCAGCAGCACCATCGCGGTGTCGTCGATATCGGGGTACAACTCGTTGTGGTACTCGAACGCCCAGCCGGAAGGCTCGACGTTGGGGCGCACCACCGCCCAGTCGCCCCGGCGGCGGATCTCGCGGTCAAGCAACCAGTCCGCGGAGCGTTCCAGGGTCCGGCGCGCGGCGGCGCCGCCCTCGCCCAGCGCGTACGCCGCGATCGCCGTGTCCCACACCGGCGAGAAACAAGGCTGGAAGAAGAAGCGCTGCCCGTCGTCCACCAGCAGGCGGAAAAACTGCTTCTTCGCCTCCACCAGCAGCGGATGGTCCTCCGGGTAGCCAAGCGTTTGCAGCGCCATGATGGCGTACATCATCGGCGGATAGATGGCTCCCAGCCCGTCCGATCCCTCGAAGCGCTCGATCATCCACTGCTCGCAGCGGCGGATCGCCTTCTGGCGGATGCTGCGCGAACCGTGCCGCTCCCACCACTTCAGAAACCTGTCGGCTGTCAGAAAGAAGTTCCGCCAGCTAAAAAAGCGGTCCGCTTTGCGGAAAGCCGGACTGATATCCGGCCGGAACAGTTCCTGCAAAGAAAACCCGGCCGGCACGGGCCGCCGCGGGTTGGGAGCGTGCACCAGCGCCAGCGAAATCACAATCGCGCGCGTCCACGAAGACATCCGGTAGATGAAATTCCCCAGCAGAATGAACTCGGGAGGAATCGACGGGACGTGTTCGCGAGGATAAAGATCAAACAGGCTGAGGTTGATCTTGACGTAGCTATTGGCGGATTGAATGCCGCCGAGCGCGAGAATGCGCTCGCGCAACCGGGTCATGGCCGGGCTGTCCGCCGGGACGCCAGCCACCTTCAGGGCAAAGTATGCCTTGACGGAAGCGCTGACGTCGGCGGGTCCCTGCGGATGGATGTTGAATCCGCCGTCGGGAAGCTGGCGGGCGAGAATCGAGCGGACGGCGCGGTCGATCCGGCCGCGATCCGGAGGATTCCAGGACGCTCCCTCCGGCGGGTGCATCCACAATTCCAGCAGGATGTAGTCGGATTCCAGCGTGGTATCCGCGGTCAGTTCCGCGCACCAGTGCCCGTCCTCCCTTTGGAGCGACACCAGATGATCGGAAGCCGCCCGCACTGCCCGGGCGACCGAAGCCGACCGCAGATCTTGAATGTCAACCGTGGGGCTCATGAAAGGCTAATAGAATGGAGCTTGGCCGCTCCCTTCAACTCCGGGGGCAGCGAAAAACGAACGTCTTCATCCACCAACTCGATCTCTTCCAGCGCGGTGAAGCCGTGTGCGCGAAGGTACGCAATCAACTGTTGCACCAGGTTTTCAGGCGCCGAGGCTCCGGCCGTAACGGCCACCGAGCGGACTCCATCCAGCCACGCGGCCTGCACCTGCCTGGCGTCGTCCACCAGGAACGAGCGGACTCCCGCCTTCTCGCAAACCTCGACCAGGCGCTTCGAGTTGGAACTGTTCTGCGAACCCACCACCAGCAACAATTGGCAGAACGGCGCCACGGCCTTGACGGCCATTTGCCGGTTCTCCGTGGCATAGCAAATATCCTGGGCGGGCGGACCCTGCATGCGCGGAAACCGCTCCCGCAGCTTGGCGATGATGTCGCGCGTTTCATCCAGGCTCAGCGTGGTTTGCGTCAGATACACCACGCGGTCCGGGTCCGGCACGCGGACCCGCTCGGCGTCCTCGACGGTTTCCACCAGGATGGTCCGGTCGGGAGCTTCCCCAAGCGTGCCCTCCACTTCTTCATGGTCGCGATGGCCGATCAGGAGAATCGTATAGCCGTCCCGCGCGTACTTCACCGCCTCCAGATGAACCTTGGTGACGAGCGGGCAGGTGGCGTCAATGACGTTCAGCCCGCGCGCCTTGGCCTGTTCGCGCACCGCCGGAGAGACGCCGTGCGCGCTGAAAATCGCCCGCGCCCCGGGGGGAACTTCGTGCAATTCGTCAACGAACACCGCGCCCAACTGGCGCAATTCATCGACTACGTGTTTGTTGTGGACGATCTCCCTGCGCACGTAGATGGGAGGTCCGTAGGCGTCCAGCGCAATCCGCACCACATCGATCGCCCGCACCACGCCGGCGCAAAAGCCCCGCGGTTTCAGCAGAAAAATCTTGCGTTCGGCGCCGTTGTTGGGCGCGAAGGGCTTCAGCGGCATAAGGAAGGTCCCTTTTCAGTATAGCAGCCGCGCCTCGGAGGCGGCCCCATCCGCGGCCGGCGTCCGCGGCGCTTGCCGCCGCGCTTGCATCGCCGGGGCGGAACCGGTATCGTCAACGTTTCCAGGCAGGACGAACCATGCTCTGGCCGATTTCCGCACGCGCCCAAGAACTCCACGCCCGGCTGACCGCCTTCATGGAGGAACACATCTACCCGAACGAAGCGCTGTTCTTCCGGCAGATGGACGAAGGTCCCCGGTGGAAGCCGATTCCGATCCTGGAGGAACTGAAGCCGCGCGCCCGCGCCGCCGGACTCTGGAACTTGTTTCTCCCGGCCAGCGAATACGGCGCCGGTCTCACCAATCTCGAGTACGCCCCCTTGTGCGAGGTGATGGGACGTTCGCTGATGGCGCCGGACGTGTTCAATTGCAATGCGCCGGATACGGGCAACATGGAGGTGCTGGTGCGCTACGGCACGCCGGAACAGAAAAAACAGTGGCTGGAGCCGCTGCTGGCCGGCGAGATCCGCTCCTGCTTCGCCATGACCGAGCCCGACGTGGCTTCCTCCGACGCCACCAACATCCGCGCCAGCATCCGCCGGGAAGGCGATGAGTATGTCCTGGACGGAGCGAAGTGGTGGCAGACCGGCGCGGGCGATCCGCGGTGCAAGCTGATCATCTTTATGGGGAAGACCAATCCCGAGGCGCCGCGGCACCAGCAGCAGTCGATGATCCTGGTGCCGATGGATGCGCCGGGCGTCACGGTACGGCGGCTGCTGACGGTGATGGGCTACGACGATCCGCCGCATGGCCACGCGGAAATCGCTTTCGACCAGGTCCGCGTGCCCGCTTCCAATTTGCTGCTGGGGGAAGGCCGCGGCTTCGAAATCGCGCAGGGACGCCTGGGTCCCGGGCGGATTCATCACTGCATGCGGCTGGTGGGACTGGCCGAACGGGCGCTCGAGTTCTTGTGCCGGCGCGTGCAACAGCGCGTTGCGTTCGGCAAGCCGATCGCGGAGCAGGGGACCATCCGCGCGGACATCGCCGACAGCCGCATCGAAATCGAACAGGCGCGGCTGCTCACCCTGCGCGCCGCGCACCTGATGGACACCGCCGGCAACAAGGCCGCCCGGGCGGAGATCGCGATGATCAAAGTGGTGGCGCCGAACATGGCGCTCCGCGTCATCGACCGCGCCATCCAGGCGCACGGCGCGGCCGGCCTTTGCGAAGATTTCCCGCTGGCGCGCTTCTGGGCGCTGGCCCGCACGCTGCGCCTGGCCGATGGACCCGACGAGGTGCACCGCGAATCCATCGCGCGCCTGGAACTCAAAAAACACGCCTTATGAAAAGCTATCGCAAGGAACTCTGGTTCGACGTGCCTACCCGCCGGGCTTTCCTCAACATTACGCCGCAAGTACGGGAGTGCCTGGCCGAAAGCGGCATCCGCGAAGGGCTCTGTCTCGTGAACGCCATGCACATCACGGCCTCGGTATTCATCAACGACGACGAATCCGGGCTGCATGCCGATTTTGAGAAGTGGCTGGAGAAACTGGCGCCCCACGCCCCCACTTCCCAATACCAGCACAACCTCACCGGCGAGGACAACGCCGACGCCCATCTGAAACGGCAGGTGATGGGCCGCGAGGTAGTGGTCGCCGTCACGCAGGGCAAGCTGGACTTCGGACCGTGGGAGCAGATCTTCTACGGCGAATTCGACGGCCGGCGGCGCAAGCGCGTGCTGGTGAAACTGATTGGCGAGTGAGCCCCTGGCGGAAGCGGCGGCCCGCCGGGCCTCACGCCGAGATGGGATAAGCGCCGTACTTTTTTACGGCCGCCGCCATCGCCCGGATGTTCTCGATCTTACAGTAGGACGCGAGGCTGTTACCGCTGCTCAGGATATAACCGCCGCCCGGCGCGATGTCCCGCAGCAGGCCGCGCACCTCCTCTTCGACTTGGGCGGGCGTCCCGGCGCTGAGCGTATGCACGTTCACGTTGCCGATCAGGCACAGGCGCCCGCCATAGCGCTTCTTCACCGCCCGGATGTCCATGGCGTCCGGTTCAATCGGGTGGAGCCCGCGAATTCCCAGATCCACCAGGTCGTCGAGCACCGCGGTGAGATCTCCGTCCGAATGATAGATCCAGGGCACGGTGACCGCTTCGGCGACGCGGCGGATATGGGGCAGAATGCGCTCGCGGAACATTCTGGGCGAAAACAGCAAACCCGTCTTGAAGGCGATATCGTCGGCGGTCCAGACCGCGTCAAATCCCATGCCGCCAAGCCGCTTCATCACCGCCGCGCTCCAGGTGCTGTACCGGTGGAGCACTTCCTCCACCAGGTCCGGGTCGTCATAGAGCGCCAGGGAGAAGAATTCCTGGCCGAGGCCCAAGTAAGTCGGCGAGATCCCCACGCGGCAACTGGCGCAGAGCGCAAATTCCTCCTTTTGGGCGGCGAAGCCGCGCGCCGCGGCGTAGAACCCGTCGGCGTTGGGATCCGGAAGCGCCAGGCGGCCGAGGTCCGCCGCCCCCTTGATCAAGCCATCGCCGTAAAAGGCAATATTCCCTTCACCAATGTGCTTTTCCGCAAAGATGGGCGGGCAGAAGTTGAAGCGGATCATGTCCCGGCCAATAGCGCGCGACAGGGCCTTCTCCACCTCGACGGGATGGTCGGCATACTCCCCCGCGTCGAAGACCCGCCCGGCAGGCATCTCTTCTCCCAACAGCTTGCGGATCACGGGCTCATCGACGCCCAGTTCGCAATACGGGACGCGGTCGGGAATGCCGCCGCCGAGGGCGCAAAGAAACCGTTCGCGGGAGTTCATCGGGAGTTCAGCCGTGTCCGTAGTGTACCGGGATCGCGGGGCGGAAGCGACGCCCGGAAAAACCCCGGCGAATCCTGCCGTCCTGCGCGATAATCTAACAGAAGGGTGCGCCGGTCTGGGAGCGCGCGCCCGCTGCCTTCTCTCAAACAACTGTTCACTGGTGATTCAAGGAGAATCTATGCCGTTTACACTTCCCGATTTGCCCTACGCGCACGATGCCCTCGAGCCCCACATCGACACCATGACGATGCAGATCCACCACGGCAAGCATCACAACGCTTACGTGACCAATCTGAACAAGGCGCTCGAATCCGCGCCCGAACTGGCGGGCAAGACCATCGAGGAACTGCTGGCCAACAACCTGGCGGCGGTCCCCGAAGCGATCCGCACGGCGGTGCGCAACAATGGCGGCGGCCATGCCAACCATACGCTGTTCTGGTCGATTATGGGTCCGAACGCGGGTGGCGCGCCGGTGGGAAATCTGGCCGAGGCGATCAACAAAGCGTTCGGCAGCTTTGACGCGTTTAAGGAGAAGTTTGCCGCGGCGGCGGTGGGACGCTTCGGCTCCGGCTGGGCTTGGCTGATCAAGAACGCCGATGGTTCGGTGGAGATCACCTCCACCCCGAATCAGGACACGCCGCTGATGGAAGGCAAGTTCCCGGTGATCGGTCTCGACGTGTGGGAACACGCCTATTACCTGAAGTATCAGAACCGCCGGCCGGATTACATCGCGGCGTGGTGGAACGTCGTCAACTGGCAGGAAGCCGAGCGGCGCTACAACGCCGGCCGGTAGACGCCGCCGCGGACGGGCCGCGCGGCGGGGCATCCCCCGCGCGGCCATGCCGCCTCACTCGACCGTCACTCCCGTCAACGCCTCGAAGTACTGCACGATCCCGCCGTGGTCGTCTTTGCCCTTTCCCTCCGCGATCAGCTTCTCCAGAACGTCAAACGCCAGGTGTGTAAAAGGCAGAGGGTGCCCGGTGGCCTCCCCGGTGTCGAGCGCGTTTCGCAGGTCTTTGCGGTGCAGTTCGATGCGAAAACCCGGTTTGAAATTGCGGGCGAACATCAGGGGCGACTTGGCGTTCATGACGTTGGATCCGGCCAGCCCGCCTTTGATGGCTTCAAAGACGATTTTGGGATCGGTCTGCGCTTTCGCCGCCAGCGTGTAGGCTTCCGAGATGGCGATGATGTTGAGGGCGACGACGATCTGATTGGCCAGCTTGCACACGTTGCCGCTGCCGCTCCCGCCAATGTACACGGCGGATTTGCCCATGGTCAGGAGGAGATCCTTGACCTTAGCGAACGCCTCGGCGTCGCCGCCCACCATGATGGCGAGGGTGGCGTTAATAGCGCCGGGTTCGCCGCCGCTCACCGGCGCATCGAGCATCGGGATCCCCTTGCCGGCCGCCGCCGCCGCCATCTCGCGCGAAGCCTCCGGCGCGATCGAGCTCATGTCGACTATAATCACTCCCGAGGCGGCGCCTGCCAGCACGCCATCGGGACCCAGGATCACCTGCCTGACCTCCGGCGAATTTGGCAGCATGGTGATCACCACGTCGACGCCTTGCGCCGCCTCCCGGGGCGTGGCGCAGGGGGTGGCGCCCAGCGCCGCCAGGTCCGCCACCGGTTCCGGGTTGACGTCGCAGACGCGCAGTGCGTATCCCGCTTTCAGCAGGTTTTTGGCCATGGGCCGGCCCATGATGCCCAGTCCGATGAATCCAACGGTTTTCATTGCCGCTCCTTCTGGTTCAGAGAAATTGGTGTACCGCGGGGAAAATCAGGCGGAAGGCCGGGCGCCTGAGACGGCGCGCGCAGGCCGACGGTTCGCGGGACTATCCCTGGGCAAGCATACCGCACCCGCGCCCGCGGGCGGGTATGATGAAGGACCGGCGTCCGCGCCGGTAGAAGAGAGCGAGGCGGATGAAAGATCTTCGCGCCCGGTTGCGCAACCGGGAAACCGTGCTGGGTTGTTTTCTGAATTTAGGCTCGCCCCTGACGGCGGAAATGGTCGGCTTGGCGGGATTCGATTGGGTGCTGATCGATCTCGAGCATGGCGCCGGCCGGGAAGGGGACCTTTTGGGGCAGTTACAGGCCCTGGAACATACGCCGGCGGCCCCGGTGGTGCGGGTGGAGAGCCACGAGCGGCAGCGCGCCCACCGGGTGCTGGACCTGGGTGCGTGCGGCGTGATGTTCCCACGGGTGAACACCGCGGCGGAAGCGGCGGCGGTGGTGGCGGCCATGCGCTATCCGCTGGGAGGGGTGCGGGGGGTCGCGCAAATGATCCGCGCGGCGCAATTCGGGGCGGACTTCGGCGCCTACCAGCGGCAGGCGGCCGAGCGGCTTGTCTGCGTCGCTCAGATTGAAACTCCCGAGGCGGTGGTGAACGTCGAGCAGATCGCCGCGGTCGACGGCGTGGATGTGCTGTTCATCGGCCCGTCGGACTTGTCGATGAGCATGGGCATTTTCGGCCAGTTGGATCATCCCGACTTTGTGGCCGCGCTGCGCCGCACCGCCGAAGCGGCGGCGCGCCACGAACGCGCCGCCGGGGTCCTGCTGCGCGAGCCCGGCGAGATGGCCAAGTACCGCGAACTGGGTTACCGTTTTCTGGCTTGCGGATCCGACGGAGGCCTGCTGGCCGGCGCCGCGCGCACCCTCGCCCGGACGCTCCGCAACCAGGCCGCGCAGGCGTAAGCGGCTACCAGAGGGCGGTCTGCTCGCCGCGTCCGCGCCGCGAGAGGCCGAAGTACTCGAAGGCCCGCGCCGTGCCCACTCTGCCCCGCGGCGTGCGGTTCAGAAAGCCGAGTTGAATCAGGTACGGCTCGTACACTTCTTCAATGGTGCTGGGCTCCTCGCCGATGGAAGCGGAGATGGTGTTTAGGCCTACGGGACCGCCGGCGTATTTTTCCAGCACGGTGAGCATGATCTTCTGGTCGATTTCGTCGAGCCCGTAGCGGTCGACCTCCAGCAGATCGAGCGCCGTGGCGGCGATGGCGGCGGTGATCCGGCCGTCGGCGCGCACCTGCGCGTAGTCGCGCACGCGGCGCAGCAGGCGATTGGCGATCCGGGGCGTGCCGCGGCTGCGGCGCGCGATTTCGTGCGCGCCCTCTTCGTCCAGGCGAGCATCGAGCAGCCGCGCCGAGCGCTGCACAATCCGCGCCAGATCCTCCTCGCCGTAGGGGTTCAACCGCAGCACGAGGCCGAAACGGCTCCGCAGCGGCGCACTCACCAGACCCTGCCGCGTCGTCGCTCCAATCGCGGTGAACGGCGGGATGGGCAAAGAGTGCACCCGCGCGCCCGCGCCTTGCCCCACCAGGATGTCCACCCGAAAATCCTCGATCGCCGCATACAACATTTCCTCGACATCAGGCAGCAGGCGGTGGATCTCATCGATGAAAAAGACCTGTTGGGACTGGATGTTGCTGAGGATGCCGGTGAGGTCGAGCTTCTTTTGCAAAACAGGTCCGGAGGTCTGCAGGAAGCGGACGCCGAGTTCCTCGGCGACAATCGCGCCCAGAGTCGTCTTGCCCAGTCCGGGCGGTCCGTACAAGAGGATGTGATCGAGCGCTTCCCCGCGGTGGCGGGCGGCGGCGATGGCGATCTCCAGATTCTCTTTGAGCTTCGCCTGACCGATGAAGTCGCTGAGCCGCTTCGGGCGCAGGCCCGCCTCGAACTGAAGATCCTCAGGCTGGCGCGCCGCGGAGGTGACGCCCCGGTCCTTGGCGGATGGGCCGCTCATGCAATCGTTTTCAGCTTAGCGCACCCGTTCGAGCGCCTGGCGAAACAGGGTCTCGAAGCTGGCATGCGGCAGGGCCGCGCTGGTCTTGCGGACGGCGGCCTCGGCGGCGGGCTTGGCGCAGCCCAAATTGACCAGCGCGGAGAGCACGTCCTGTTCGAGCGGCGAGAGCGCGCCGGGCGCCGGCGGCGGCGTCTCGTCGCCCGCCACGGACGGGACTTTGTCCCGCAACTCCATCACCAGCCGTTCGGCGGTCTTTTTCCCGATGCCCGGAATGCGGACCAGGCGGTCCGTTTCGCCGCGGCGGAGAGCCGCCGACAGCTCCGGCGCGGGCAGGCCCGACATCACCGTGACCGCCAGCCGCGGCCCCACGCCGGAGACGGAGATCAGCTTTTCAAACAGCGACCGCTCGTCGCGGCTGAGAAAACCGAACAGGGCGATGGCGTCCTCGCGGACGTGGGTGTGGATGTGGAGCCGCACCTCGTGGCCGGGTTCGGGCAGCCTGGAAAACGTGGGCACGGTGATCATCACGTCGTAGCCCACGCCGCCCGCCTCGACAATGGCCTGATTGGGATGTTTTTCCAGCAGGATGCCGCGTAAATGCGCGAACATAAATTTCATACTATGGCGCGGCGGAGGTTTTTTGTCGAGCAAGTACACCGGGGCGAGGCCCTGCTGGAAGGCGAGGACGCCGAACACCTTACGCGCGTGCTGCGGGTCGAGAACGGACAGCGCTTTGAAATCTCCGACAACCACGGGGTGTACCTGGCCCAGGTGGTGGAAGCGCGCAGGCAGCGGGTGCGGTTCGCGGTGGTCGAGCCCTTGCCGGTGTTGCCGGCGCCGGTGGCGGTGACGCTGTACGCGGCCTTGATCAAGTTCGACCGGTTCGAGTGGCTGGTGGAGAAAGCGACCGAACTCGGGGTGGACCGGATCGCGCCGGTGCACACCGAACGGAGCGAACCGGGCCTGGAGCGGGCCGCGGAGAAACGTTTGGCGCGCTGGCGGCGCATTGGCAAGGAAGCGAGCCAGCAGGCGCGGCGGGCTCGTTTGCCGGAGGTCTCCGCCGCCGTCGCTTTCCCCGAGGCGCTGGCGGCGGACGAGCCCTGGCGCTACCTGCTGGACGAGGCCGAAGGGACCGCTCCCTTGTGTTCCCTGTTGCCGGAAAAACGCGCCGGGGGCGACCGGGTGGCCTTGCTGGTAGGCCCGGAGGGCGGCTGGACCAGCCGGGAGCGGGAGCGCGCGCGCGAAGGCGGATGGCTCGCGGCCTCCCTGGCTCCCGAGGTGCTCCGCGCCGAGACCGCGGCGCTCACCGCGCTGGCGCTGGTGCGTCACGCCTGGTGGAGTGCAGCGGGGTTCTCCAGGACGGGTACGTTACACTAAACCGAGGACCGGGATGCGGCTCGTATTGGACTTCGCCATCGTGGCGGTGGCGGCGTGGGCGCAGTGGGCGTTGGGCCGCCGCCTGGAACAATCGGCCCGGGACATGTCGCGTGCGGGCGCCGCCTTCGCCCGCGCGGCGGGGGCCTTGTGCGCCGCCTGGTGCCTGTCCGGCCTGCTGGTCAATCTTTGGGCTGGACATACCCACTACCCTCTGAGCGCGGACGTGCGGATCTTCTGGTGCGGGGCGGCGTTCGTCTGGGCTTTGGGTTCCACGGGCGCCGCGTTCTGGCTCCGCTGCTGGGAGGTGGTGGCGCGGCGCCTCCCCCAAACCGACCCCGGCCGCAGAAAATTGCTCCGCACGGCAGGCATAGCCGTAGCTGGGGCGCCCTTCGCGGTCGCCGGTTTCGGGACCTTCGTCCAGCGCACCCGCTTTCGCGTGCGCGAGACCGCCATTGCGATTCCCGGTCTGGCGCCGGAGCTGGCCGGCTTCCGCATCGTGCAACTCAGCGATATTCATCTCGGGCCGTTTTTGAGCGCCGCGGAATTGGCTCGCGCCGTGGCGGCAGCCAATGAGTTGCAGGGCGATCTGGCGGTGATCACCGGCGATCTGATTTCGGAGGCCGGCGACCCGCTGGACGAGTGCCTGGAGGAGCTGGCGCGCCTCCGGTCGCCGCACGGCTTGTTCGGCTGTCTGGGCAATCACGAACTGCATGCCGATGCCGAGGACTATACCGAGCGCGCTGGACGCCGGCGGGGAATCGATTTCCTCCGCCGCCGGGCCGTCCTGCTGCGGATCGGCGGCGCGCGTCTCAACCTGGCCGGCGTGGACTACCAGCGCACCAAGGACCGGCCGCGTTACTTGCAAGGATGCGAGGCGCTGCGGGTGGAGGGGGCGCTGAACATCCTGCTCTCGCATAACCCCGATGTCTTCCCCGCCGCGGTCCGCAAAGGGTTTGACCTCACGCTGGCCGGCCACACCCATGGCGGGCAGGTCACCGTGGAAATTCTGGAACAAACGGTGAACGTGGCGCGGTTCCTCACGCCTTTTGTCGCCGGGCGCTACCAACAGGGAGGAAAATCGCTGTACGTCAGCCGGGGCATCGGCACCATCGGGATGCCCACCCGCCTTGGGGCCTCGCCGGAAATTACGCTCGTGCGGCTGGCGCCGGCTTGAGGGTTGGCGTGCGGTACCTGATTGTCAGCGATATTCACGCGAACCTGCAAGCCTTGGAGGCGGTTTGCGAGGTGGCCGCCGGACAGTACGATCACGTCCTGTGCCTGGGGGATCTGGTTGGTTACGGTCCCGATCCGAACGCGGTGGTGGAGTGGGCCCGGGAGCACGTCGCCACGATCGTGCGGGGCAATCATGACAAGGCCGCCTGCGGGATCGACGATCCGGCCTGGTTCAATCCGGTCGCGGAAGCGGCGGCGCGCTGGACGCACGCGCAGCTTACCGCGGAGAATGAGGCTTATGTGCGCGGCTTGGCGAAGGGCCCGCGCTCGGCGGAGGGCTACACCCTGGCGCATGGATCGCCGCTCGACGAGGACGCCTACGTCGCCACGCTCTCCGAAGCTCGCCAGGTTTTCCAGTACATCGAACGGCCGGTCACGTTCATTGGCCACACCCATGTGCAGGGCGGTTTCGAGTGCCGCCGCCGGGAGGTGAGACAACTCGCCCGCCGTCCGGTGCCGGAGGATGGTCTCTTGCTGGAGTTGCGCGACGATACGGCCTACTTGTTGAACCCCGGCGCCGTGGGTCAGCCGCGGGATGGAGATCCGCGCGCGGGTTTCCTGTTGTACGATTCCCTGCGCAACACCGTGCGCTTCCATCGGGTGGAGTATGACGTCGCGGCGGTGCAGGCGCGAATCAGGCGCGCGGGGCTTCCGGCGTTGCTCGCGGATCGTTTGTCCTCCGGGCGTTGAAAGCTTGGACTGCGAGGCTGGCTGGCCCTGAGATCTAGTACTCCCATCTCCGATCCCCCTCACAATATCCTTCATCATCCCGCAAGTCCCGGACGGAATTCCGCCAGGAAAACGGAGCGCGGGCGAGAAGCGATTCACAGGGATTTGTTGTTATCTAACTATTTATACATCAATCGCATACAAGCTTCCGTCTCTGAATTTCTCTTGCAAGCGCGCTAAGTTGGGTGCGGAGAAAGCGGGCTTCCTTCCAGGGAAGTCTGTCACCCAAATATGAACGATGAGCCGATCGTCATTCCTCCTCCTGATCTGTGGTTTTAACTAGATAGGGAAAAATTCTTCCCGCTTCCGCTGCCACAGGCGGTTCACTGCCAACCATCAAACACTCGGTAGTGTTGCCACGTCACGGCGAAACTGGTTATTCTGCTACCTGAGGGATACCTCAAAAATGGGGATATCCCTTGGGAGCGGATCTCGGCACCCCGATGCGGATAGTGCGCGCGCTGGTTGGTGCGCTTTTGATCATTCCGCAGGGCAGTTCGATTCGCAGCAACGGGCGGCCTACCCAGCCGGTTTTGGCTGGTTCCTTCGAGGGAAAAGGGGGAGGTGCGCCCGAACTTCTTCCGCTCCTGCGATCCGCCAAAGAAGCATTCCGCAAACAGGAAATCAGCAAGTCGATTGAGATTTACGAGCGGGCGCTGCGGCTGGCCGAGCAGAGCGGCGGCGCCCGCGACCGGGGCTTGGCTCATTGGGGACTCGGGGCGGGCTGGTTTGTGGCGCGCGATTATGGGCGGGCGTGGACTCACCTCTTGGCAGCGCGCGAATACCTGCGGCAAGGCCGGGAATGGGAACTCGCCGCCGGGGTGGAGGTGAATCTCTCCTCCCTGTACTTCCACCTTGGCGAAGCGGAGGCGGCTCTGGAACTGGGCGAGCGGGCCGTGGCGCTCCTGCCCGGGCGGACGCGCCATCGGCTGGCGGCGCCCGCGCTGTTCAACCTCGCCGCGATCCAGGCCGGAACCGGCCGCCTGGACGAGGCGATCCGCACGTTCTCGGACGGAATCCAGGCCGCCGAGTTTGCGGCGGACCGGGAGAGCGAGGCGACTGGCTGGTCCAAACTGGGCTTCGAACTGTTGCAGGCCGGCCGCCTGGCGGAAGCCGAAGCCGCTCTGGTCGAATCTTTCCGCTTGCGGCGGCTCTTCCGGCTTTCCCAACTGGATGTCTCCCGCGAGACGTTAAGCCAGATCAAGCTGGAGCAAGGCGATTTGCAGGCCGCTGAAAGGATTCTCGGCCCGGCGCCGGCGTCGCCTTCCTGGAGGTACTTCTACACCCGCGGCCGGCTGAGAGAAGCGCGCGGAAGACTGGAGGCCGCGGTGCGGGATTTGCGGAGGGCGGTCGCGTTGTTGCAGTTCCATCGCGAGAGGCTTCCGCCGAGCGACGCCCTGCGCCTCAGCGCGGATTGGGTGTGGCAGCGGGTACCGAAGGCGTATGCGGACACGGCAGCCCGCCTGGCGCTGCGGACCGGCAGTTCCCGCCTGGCGGAGGAAGCGCAGGAGATTCTGGAATACCACCGGTCCGCCAGCTTGCACCACCGTCTGCGGGTCCGCCCGTTCCGGCTCGCCCGAAGCGGCGTGCCAGATTTGGCGGCCGCAGGGCTGGGCAAAGCCGAAGCGGCCTTGCTGCGGGCGGATCGGGAAAACCAGCCGCGGTTTCTCCGGCAGATGCACGCCGCCTGGGTCGAAGCAGACGCGGCGCAAGGGGAAGCGGCGCCTCAACCAGTTCCGCGGACGGGGCAAGCCCTTCGGGCATCCCTGGATTCTGACGAAGCGCTCCTTAGTTTCGCCCTCGGGCCAGAGCGTTCGCTCGCCTGGATGGCGACGCGCGGCGGGGTCTGGGTGCGCGAACTGCCCTCGCGGGAGCTTTTGGCCAGCCGAATTGCCGCGTTTCGCCATGATCTGGAGAATGATCGCTTGAGATCGCCTGCCGGAGAGGAGTTGTGCCGCGCGCTGTTGGCACAGATTCCAGCACCGGTGAAGGCGCGCCCGGTGTGGCTGCTGTCGCTGGAGCGGGATCTGTTCGCGCTTCCCTTTGCGGCATTGCCGTGCGGCAAGTCCGGCCGCCCGCTGGTGCACGATCACACGCTACACGTCGTGCCGGGCGCATGGATGATGAGGCTACGGGAGGCGACGCCGGTCCAGCCCGGCTGGTTCCTTGGCTTGGGCGACCCGGTTTACAATCCAGCCGATCCCCGGCGGCAAGGCTGGCAGCGCCGGCTGCCGTCGGAGGACTGGTTGAGCCGGCTGCCGGGAAGCGCCGAAGAGATACGGGCAAGCGCGTCGCGATGGCCTGGACCCGCGCGGTTGCTGGTGGGCCCCCAGGCAACTCGGCAGAGGCTGCGGGAGGCGCTCGAAGATGGGCCGGCCGTGGTTCATCTCGCGACGCACGTCGTGCAACCGCCGGCGCCGGGTCCGGCCCACAATTTCCTCGCTTTCAGCCTGACGCCGGCTGGCGCGCCTGAAATGGTGGGGCAACTTGAGATCTCCGCGGGTTGGCGCACGGACGCCCGGTTGGTGGTGCTGAGCGGGTGCGCATCCGGGCAGGGGCCGGCCCGCGATGGCGCGGGACTGGAGGGAATGACGCGGGCGTGGCTGGCGGCGGGCGCGCACGCGGTACTGGCTACGCTTTGGCCCGTGCGGGACGAGAGTGCGAGCTTCTTCCCCGGGTTCTATGAGGCGCTTCGCACCGACCCCGCCCGAAACCCCGCCCGGGCGCTGCGGCGGGCTCAACTTCGCGCCCTGGAAGCGGGAAGCTGCCCCAGTCTCTGGGCGTCTTATTTCCTCATCAGCACAAGGTGAACCCTGTGGCGCCAGGTCTTTCTTCTTCTTTCCATCCCTCCGGCCGCGAGCCTGGCGCGGAAACCCGCCGTCAGGAAGAAGCCGGGTGCGCGAGCCCGCCGCCGGCTCCGGATTGGGCGGACCTGGTTACCCGCATCCAGCGGGACGACGCGGCCGCCATGATGGAGTTGTACCGGCTCTTCTCCCGCGGTATCCGCTTCTATCTTTGCCGCCAGCTTGGTCCGCAGGATCTCGACGACAGAGTCCACGACACATTTGTGATCGTCGTCCAGGCGATTCAGCGGGGCGAACTGCGGGAGGCAGGCCGGCTGATGGGTTTCGTCCGCACCGTGGTCCGCCGGCAGGTCGCCGGCTACATCGACCGGGCCATCCAGAGCCGGAAAGAGAGAGTGGATTTGGAGCAGGGCGTCCATGTGCGGGACGTGCGCCTGGACCCGGAAGAGGAGGCCATGAAGCGGCAAATGGAGAAGATCGCGGAACGGGTGCTCCGCGGGGTCTCCGATCGCGATCGCGAGATTCTGACGCGGTTCTACTTAAAGGAACAGAGCCAGGAGGAGATCTGCCGGGAAATGGGCCTGACCGAAACTCAGTTCCGTTTGCTGAAGTCCCGGGCCAAGGCCCGCTTCGGGGCGCTGGGGAAGAAAAAACTGCTGAAGGCTCATTTTCGATGAGAATTTGCCGGGCAGCGGGGACTACAATTCCTGGAGGCCGGTGTGCCCTCCGGAAATGGAGCCGTGATGGCCGAATACAATGGCTCATGTTGGGAGGAGGAGGCAATCGAGGGATATGCGTTAGGAGAAATGAGCGCTTCCCGCGCCGCCGCGTTCGAGGAACACCTTCTGATCTGTCCCCGCTGCCAGGAACGGCTGGCGGAAGTGGACGCCTTCGTGCGGGCGCTGCGGACCGTAGCTCCCCGCCTGCGGGCAGAGGACAGGAAAAAAAACTTCGCGGGCGCGCGGATTCGCCAGTGGATTGAGACGTTGCGGTACTGGGGAGAGAGTTCGCCCCGATTTCCCGTTTTGGCCAGCATGTTGCTGGTGGTGGGCCTGCTGGTCGTGGCGCCCTGGGGCTTCCGCCGTGGAGATTCCCGCTTGGCGTTGACTCCCGCGGTCGTGGAACTGGAGGCATACCGCAGCGCCCCGGGGCCGGTGGCCTCCGGGCGGAGCGACCGGCCTCTGACGATCCGGACTCGAGCGGCGGGACTGCCCCCCGCGCCCAGCTATCTCCTGGAGATCGCGACCGTTACTGGGGAACGCGAGTGGGCGCAACCCGTTCAGGATCGCGACGGGTGGCTGGAGGCCACCACGCCGCGACCGCTCCCCCCCGGCCAGCATTTCGTGCGGCTGTACCTGCCGGGCGGGGCGCTGCTGCGAGAGTTCAGCTTGCGGGTCGGCCAAGCCCGCTAACCACGCCGGCGCCGTTCCACCAGCCAGGCAACCGCGTACAAGCCGGCGAACAGGGCGGCCGCGAAACCCGCCAGATATCCCGCATGCTGCCGCAGGTAATCCGCCGCCCCGGCCCCCATTTGCACGCCCAGCCAAGCCTCTCCTCCGTACCGCAGGATGCGCGCCAGAAAGATCGTCGCCAGGAAGACGGCGGGCCGTACGCCGAAGACGCCGGTCAGAATGACGAACGCCTTCAGCGGCATCGGGATGGGAACCAGTGCGGGAACGAACACGGTGAGCATGCCGTACCGGTGGAACCAGTGCTCCACTTTGCGGATTCTCCCCCCCTGATCCCGCTTCTCGAGAAAGCGCTGCCCGCCGCGCCGCGCCAGCGCGTAGAGCACGATGTTGCCCGCCGCCGAACCGAGCACCGCCGCCACCGTCACCAGCAAGGCGGATTCCGGCTGGCGGACGCACAGGAAGATGAGATAGGCGTCCAGGCCCACCGTGACGGGGATGCCGGCGGAGTCAATGAACGTCAGCGCCAGGACGCCCCATACGCCCAGGCTTTCGAGATACGCGAGGAATTGACGAAACAAGCTCCTATTTTACGGGGAAGCATGCGCCACCGGCAGTGCGTGGCGCACCCTTCAGGCTTGCCGCCGGACTTGGTTTTCCAAAGCATCCGGACGGTTGTGATTATGAATCACAAGTGCTAAACATGGGAGGCATGCGTGACCAACTGACGGCGGCCGATTGGAAAGTCCTGCGTGTGTTGGCTGCGGACGGCCGGGCGACGTGGGCGGAACTGGGCGCCGCGCTGGGTGTGACGCCTCCGGCGGCGGCCGAGCGCGTCCGGCGCCTGGAAGAACGCGGCGTAATTTGCGGCTACACCGCCGTACTGGACGCCGGGGCGGTGGGATGCCGGCTGACGGCTTTCGCCTCTGTCACGCTCGACCGGCAGAAATTCCGGGGGGCGTTTCTCAAATGGGTGCACAAGCAGGCGGAGATCGCCGAATGTCATCACGTCACGGGCGAGGATGAATTCCTGTTGAAGCTGCGCTGCCGGGACACCTCCGACCTGGCGCGGTTGTTGCAACAGTTGAAAGAGCAGGACGGGGTGTCCCGCGCGCGGACAACGGTGGTGCTCGCGACGGAGAAGGAAAGCACCCACCCGCCGCTACCCAAGAGCACGGAGGGCAAGTGAGCGTTCCAAAGCCCCCGGGGGCGGCCAGCGCCTGGGCGAGCTTCCTGCGGTTGCTCGCGGGGTGACGGGAAACCCGAAGCCGGAGGCTACGCCGGGTCGAGCGGATGCTGGCGATCCGGCAACGGGAAGGGCACCCGTCCGCCCGACTGCTGCGACCGGTAAACGCCCAGGACCATCTCGATGGTCCAGCGGCCGTCTCGGGCGCTGCACGCCGGCTCGCGATTCTGCGCGATCGCCTGGAGCAGGTCTTCCACCATCAAGGCATTGGCTCGGTGGCGGTCGTTCTCACTTTCGTCCTCCACCGGGATTCGCTCCCAACCGCCCTGATCGGAGACCCAGGAGGGGGAGCGCAGCAGGTAAGGCGGCGCGCTGGGGACGGAGGTCAGCGGCATGTACAGGATGCCGCGGCTGCCGCACAGCGTGACGCCGAAGCGGGGACCGCCGCGCTGGTCGTTCGCCATCGAACCGAAATAGCCGTGGACGCCGCCGGGGAAGGCGAACATGGCCGCCACCTGGTTGCCGGCCACCAGGCCGATGGGCTCGGACGGCTGCCGGCTATCGGCCGGGGTGATCTCGCGGCCGTCCTGGGTGACATGGGCAAAGACCCATTGCGGATCCCCGCCGAACATCCGCATCAGGTCGAACGTGTGGGCGCCCAGCACCATCAGGTCTTCTCCTCCCGCGCGGCGGTCCTCTTTCCCCCGGGCCCGGATCTCGAGCAGCGTACCGATCGCGCCTGCGTCGACCATTTGTTTGACCCGCAGAGTCATCCGGGACGTGCGCGCGGTGTGGCCCACCTGCACCTTCACCCGGTGGCGCTCGACGGCGGCGACCATCGCGTCCGCGTCGGCGAGCGAGCGGGCAAACGGTTTCTCCATCAGAATGTGCGCGCCCGCCTCGGCGGCGGCGGTGACCATCCCGACCCGCTGGTCCAGCCAGCGGGGGCCGATCGCGACCAGGTCCGGCTTCTCCCTGCGAAGCATCTTGCGATAGTCGGCGTATTCCCGGGCGGCGCCGCTGGCGGTCTTGGCTTTCCGCCGGCCCTCCTCCACCGGATCCGCGACGGCCACCACTTCGATGTTCGAAAAACCGTTCCAAGCAGTGTCCCAGTTGTGGCCGTAGTCGCCGCGTCCGGTGTGGCCAATCACGGCCGCCCGGTACCGTTTCCCCGCGCTCTGGGCAGGACCGGAGAACGCCGCGGCGGCCGCAGCGGAAAGGAATGCGCGCCGTTTCATATAAGCAAAGCATGCGCCGCCGGGCCCGGTTTGGCAAGCCGCGCGGGTGGGTTATGGCGTGGTTTCGCCCAACCCAGCCTGAGTAAAACGACACCAAACCCTGGACAGGCGGCTGTCCGAAAGGGGCAGGTTGAGCGGTTTCCCTGAACTTGCGGTTTGGAACGCGGTTTGCACATCCAGGATATTCTCCGTCCGGTTTATCCACGATGCAGGCGGTTGCGGAATGCAGTTGACACGGGCGGTTGACTACGCGTTGCGGGTGATGCTTCACCTGGCGGGCGAGCCTGTCGGCATCCGGGCTTGCCGCGAAGAACTGGCCAGGGCGGCCGGGGTGCCGCCTCAATTCATGGCGAAGATCCTCCAATCCCTCACCCGCGCGAACCTGATCCACTCGCACCGGGGAGCGCAGGGAGGCTTCGAACTGGCCAAGCCGGGCGCCCAGATCAGCGTGCGGCAAATCGTGGAAGCGATCGAGGGCCCCATCTGCCTGAACGTGTGCCTGGCGGAGGAAGACCGCTGCGGCAGGCGGTGGTGGTGCGGTGGCCACGAGGTGTGGAAAGAGGCGCAGGCGGCGATGGTGGAGGTGCTCGAACGGGCGACCCTCGCGCGCCTGGCCGAGGAGTCGCGGACCCGGAGGCAGGGGATCGTCGCGCTGCCTGCGCAGCCGGGAGGCCCCGCCTGGAACTGACTTGGGTGACCATCGCGGCGAGCCTGTGCATCAACCTCTCACCGCAAACGCGGCCACGGTTCCGGAATCAATCCCATCGGTTGCGGATGCTCCGCGCCAGCCAAACCGCCAGCCACCCGAGCACCGGCCCATACGTCAGCCACCGCATTTCGTGGACGCCCTGCCACTCGCGGGCATAGACCCAGCCCAGCACCGGGACATGCGCCAGCGGTGCGCAGACGGTCCAGAGCAGCAGCGGGGGAACGTCCACAAACACCAGCAGAGGGAGCAGCCAGGTGAGGTACCAGGGGTGGCAGTTGCCGGAAACCAGCAGCAGCGACGCCGTAAACACCAGCGTCCCTTCGAGCGGCCGCAGCCGCAGCCAGACAGCGGCGGCCAATGCCAGTGCGGCCAAGCCAAAAGCCAGCCGCTTGGCGAGGTAGAAATCGCCTTCGGCCAGCCACAGCAAACCGCCGAACAGGCTGTCGTTGTTCCGCCAGCCGCCCACGAAGCCGGAGGCGAAGCGGGCGTCGAGGATCAGATGGTCCCAACCCGGCCAGAACGGAGCCCACAGCGCGGCGATGACGACAGCGAAGAGCCAAAACTGCCGCCACCCTTGGCGCAGCAGGGGAACCAGCCCCGCGGGCCAGAGTTTGGCGCCGGCGGCCAGGGCCAACGCGGGCCAGGCCGCACGCCAGCGGCCCGCTTCCGCCGCCAGTAGCGCGGCGCTCAGTCCGGCCAGCGCGATGGCGTCGTTGTGCCCCATCCCCCAAAACTCGAACACCGGCAGCGGCGACCAGCCATAAATCACGATCCGCTCGTACGGCAGCCCGCGCCACCGGAGAAAGCGCCAGAGCAGGGCGATCGTAACCAGGTCAAACAGCATCGCGGGAAGCTTGAACCAGGCCGCCTGCGCGAACGGATCCGTGCTCATGCGGCGCGCCAGTTCCCAGGTCCAGCGCTCCAGTTGGAGCGTGAAGGCTCCGTAAATCGAGGGAAACTCCACGCCAGGAATACGGTCGAACGTTTCATCCCGGAGATGGGCCCAGCGGGCGTCGGCCGGGCGGCTCAGGTACGGGTTGCCGCCCTCGGCCTGTACCCGCCCTTCCCAGCGGTAGCGGTACAGGTCGTCGGTGAAGGCGGGTTCCAGCCCCGCCAGCGTCAGGCGGAAGAGCAGCGCGGCGGCCACCAGCCAGCGGGCGCGCGCCGGTTGCGTTCGCTCCGGGGCCATGCTACGGTGACACGCGTACAGGTAGAATAGTCCCAGAGCCAGCAGGAGGAGGATAGTGCCGACGATGTGCTGGCGGATGTCCCCCGCGAGGCGGATGCGCGCGTACAGGACCTCCTGGGCTCCTGCCAGCAGGAGCCAAATCATGGGCTTCCCCTGTCGCCGAGGGCCTGCGCGCGGAAGAACAAGCTGCTTACTATGCTAGCAACCTGGATGCCGGCGGCCTTTCTGGCCGGAAACCCGCAAATCGACCGGATGATGCGTATCTGGCTGGACGATACCTTCGCGGGAATCCACCAGCTCAACTGGTTTGACTTCCTGATGTTAGGGCCGTACTTCGGCGCGCTGCTCATCCTGTCAATGTACGGTCTGCACCGCTACGAGATCATCCGTACCTACTTCAAGCACCGGAAGCGTGTTGGCCAGGAGCCGCCACTCCGCTTTGCCGAATTGCCGCGGGTGACGATCCAGTTGCCGCTTTACAACGAGCGGTACGTGGTGGAGCGGCTGATCGAGGAAGTGGTGAAGATCGAGTACCCGCAGGACCGGTTGCAAATCCAGGTGCTCGATGATTCCACCGACGATACCCACCCGTTCGCCGAAGCGCTGGTGGCGCGCTACCAGGCGCTCGGCTACCCCATCGAGTATCACCACCGCGCCAATCGGGAAGGGTTCAAGGCGGGCGCCTTGCAGGAAGGGCTCAAGACCGCCAGCGGGGAGTTCATCGCAATCTTCGACGCCGACTTTGTGCCGCCCCCCGATTTCCTCACCCGCACGATTCACTATTTCGCGGACCCGCAAGTGGGCGTGGTCCAGACCCGCTGGGCCTACCTGAATAAGGACTACAACTTCCTGACGCAGGTGGAGGCGATGCTGCTGGACGGCCATTTCATCCTGGAGCACGGCGCGCGCTCCGGCGCGGGTTTGTTTTTCAATTTCAATGGCACGGCCGGCATTCTGCGGCGCAGGATGATTGACGACGCCGGCGGCTGGCAACACGATACGCTCACCGAGGACTCCGACCTCAGCTACCGGGCCCAGCTCAAGGGATGGCGATTTGTGTACGTGCCCGGGCTCGAATGCCCCTCCGAGCTTCCGGTCGACATGTACGCCTTCCAGGTGCAACAGTCTCGCTGGGCCAAAGGCTTGATGCAGTGCGCCATCAAACTGCTGCCCTCGCTGTGGCGGGCCACCCTGCCGTGGCGGGTGAAGATCGAGGCGTTCATGCACCTGACGCCGAACATTTCCTACCCGCTGATGATCGTGGTTTCGGCTCTGATGCTGCCGGTGATGATCGTCCGTTTCTACATGGGCGTCTGGCAGATGGTCTTGATCGATCTGCCGCTGATCATCGCTTCGTTCTGGTCGATTTCGGCGTTTTATGTGCTGGCGCAGCGCGAACTCTACCCTAACGCCTGGAAGCGATCGATCTTGCGGTTGCCGCTGCTGATCGCCGTGGGGGTGGGCTTAACCATCATCAATACCCGCGCGGTGCTCGAAGCCTTCTTGGGAGTGCAGAGCGCTTTTGTCCGCACGCCGAAATTCGCAATCGAGGGCCAGCGCGTCAATCTCCGGCACAAGAGATACCGCTGGCGGAGCGGCTGGTTGCCGTACATCGAGTTGGCCATCGGCACCTATTTCCTGGGGATGACCGCCTACGCCGTCGACTCTTACAATTTCCTGGCCATCCCCTTCCTGCTCTTGTTCGTGTTTGGGTATTACTGGGCGGGTTTGGCGACGCTCTACCACGAGTATCAGGGCCGCATGAAGTGGTTGGAGCAGCAGCGCCTGCAACTGGAGACGGCCCGGTAAGCGGGGAATACGTGTCCGGATGCCGGGTTCCTCCGACGGGTGAGGCGAACGGTTCCAGCGATCTGAAGCTCGGGGGTGAGGTGTTCGCTCTACTGTATCCGAGTGGTATGCCAATGGATAATACGGTTTGCTGGACTGTACGATAGGGGTGCTTCGGCAGGAGTGAATCCATGGAATTCCGATACCAGAAGCTGCAGCAGGATTTGGGGACGCTGAAGTCCTCCTTTGAAGCGCTGGCGCACCAGTTGGCCGAGGCGGCCCACGAATTAGGCGTCAAGGGCACGATGCCCGGCGAGCGGCTTGCCGAGGGAATCGTCTCGGCGCGCCGGCAGTTCGATGCCGTGCGGTCGGCGGTGTTCGCCCTGGCGCAGGACATGCTGGTGCCGTCGGTGCCGGCCTTGGACAATCTGCGCTCCTTGCAGGCGGTCGAACACTTGCTTGCGGAGGCCTCGGCGAGCGAAACCCAGCGGCGCGCGGCGGAAACCGAACAGGGGCGCGCGCTGGCGGTGCTCGACCAGGTGCTGCGGCTGCGGCATCGCGACACCCCCGATTTCAAGCCGCTGGCGGAATGCCAGCGCCAGGCGCGGGAACTGCGCCAGGCCATTGCCGCCGCGCGCTGGCCGCAGACCCACCCGGAGACAGCGCATCTGCTGGGTGGCGGGCACGCCTTCAACGCCCTGCTGACCCTGGTGGCCCAGGGCGACGAACTGGACGACGAAAGCTACGCCCGGTTGGACGAACAGGTCACGGATGCGTTTGGCAGAACGCTCGGCGTCGCGGTCACGCGCGGGAAGCTGACGTCGGCGGGCGGTCCCGCGGAGGAGACAACGCCGACGCCTGCCGCAGCCGTTGCGCCGCCGCCCCCGCCTCCGGTAGCCGAACCCCCTGCGTTTCAGAGCCTGGTGGCCGAACCGGCGCCGGTGATGGCGGCCGCGCCCCATCCTTTTCCCGCGCCGGTCTCCGTGGTGATGGAAACCGCTCCCGTGGAGCCGCCCCCTGCCGAACCCGTGCTCGCCGAGGCGCCGCCTGTGGAGACGCCGGCGCCCGAGCCCGAGCCCAGGCCGGAACCGCCGGTCATCGTGATGCAGGCGGAACCGGAACCTCTATTGTCAAGGCCGGAGCCTGCTGGCTCCCCGAACGAGACCGTGGAAATTGCCCGGGAAGAGATTGCGCAAGCGGTTGCTTCTCAGCAGGAACAAGCTGCCGCCAGCCCGGCGCCTGAGCCGGAGCCAACGCCGGAGCCGGAACCCGCGCCCGCCGTCGCGACCGACGCCACCGTCGCGCTGGCCGAGGCGGTGAGCAACGCCGATGCGCCGCGCCCCGCGCCGGAAACGCCCGAGAGCGCCAGCCCCCTGCGGCCCGCCCTCAAGACCGAAGACAAGCCCGGCGAGGCCGGCTCGGCTGCGCGCCCGCAACGCTGGGGATTCTGGCGCGGCAACCGCTGAACGTCCGCCGGCCGCTGGCCGACCAGGCCCGGTCTTCGTCCGCGCCTCCGGATGCAAGCGCAGGGTTCAACCGCCGGGCGTGAACTCCGGCGTTTCCCCGCGCAACAGCCGGAAGAGTTCTCCCGCCGGACAGCGCAGTCCTACATAGAACGGTCCGAATAGCGCATACACCGCGCTGGCCTCGTCGAAGCGCATTTCGTAGATCAAGCGCTTGAAGACCACCGGATCGTCCGCGAACAGGTCAACGCCCCATTCCCAGTCGTCCAAGCCGATGGATCCCGAGATGATCTGCTTGACTTCGCCCGCGTACTTCCGCCCGATCAGTCCGTGCTCGTGCATCATGCGCTGGCGGTCGCGCATGGGCGCTTCGTACCAGTTCTTCATCTCGCCGCGCTTCTTATCCATCGGATAGAAGCACAAGTAGCGCCGGGGCGGGATTTCCGGCCACAGGCGGGGTTGCATGGCCCGGCGCTGCTGGGCCAGCAATTCTTCCGTTTCCTGTTCCCACTCGGCGCTGCCGGGCTCGACGCCGCGCGCGGTGAGCGCATTCTGGAGCTTCACGGTGGATTCATAGAGCCCCAGCTCGACCACGGACACATACGAGGTGGCGGGCTCGAGAAAATCGGCCAGTTCCCAACGCGTCAGGGCCAGTTGCGCGGCGCTTAGTTGGGCGAAGTCGCGGCGGAAGTGGAGGAACAGCAAGTCGCCCTTATGGCCGAGCATCGAGAAGAGAGCGCTCTGTCCGCCGGGGGTTTCCGGCTGCTCCCATGCCGCCAGCGCGGCGGCGGCCTCGGCCGTGACGCGCTCGTGGTCTTGCGGCGAAAGCTTCCTCCAGGCGCTCCACCGGAAGCGAAACATCTGGTGCAGCACGGCCGCGCCCTCCAGAGTCAGGGGCGCCAGAGGCAAGGGGGTCGAGGGGTGCGCGCGGTCGGCCATGGTTCAAACTTTCTTATCTTTTGAATAGCACAGCGGCTCCAACGGGCACTGCGCGCAGCGGGGCGACCGCGCGGCGCAGATCTCGCGCCCGAAATGGATCAACTGGTGCGAGAACAGAATCCAGCGTTCGCGCGGCACCGCCTTCATCAGGTCGCGCTCGATCTTGACCGGGTTGGTTTGCTTGGTCAGGTCCAGCCGGCGCGCGATCCGCTGGACATGCGTGTCCACCACCACGCCGGAAGCGATGCCGTACGCCGTGCCCAGCACGACGTTGGCGGTTTTGCGCGCCGCGCCGGGCACCGTCAGCAGGGACTCCAGGTCGCGCGGCACCTGGCCGCCAAACTCATGCACGATCTTTTTTGCCGCGCCCACGATGGATTTCGCCTTGTTGTTGAAAAACCCAGTAGACCGGATATCCTGCGCGAGCACCTCCGGTCTGACGGCGGCGAAATCCTGGGGAGTCGGGTACTTCGCGAACAGACCTGGGGTGACCTCGTTGACGCGTTTATCGGTGCACTGCGCGGAAAGAATCGTGGCCACCAGCAACTCCCAGGGGTTGCGGTGGCGCAGGGCGCAGGTGGCGTTGGGATACAACTCGTCCAGCCGGCGCAAAATCTCCTCGATGCGCGCGCGGCGGGCGGCGGCCGTCGCGGGCCGGGCGGATGGGGCGCGGGACCGCGCGCCGGATGGGCGGGACTGGGCGGAAACAGCCTTGGACACGGAAGCCCGTATAATACCATGGACCTTGCGAGACTCCCTGCTGGTGGCCGCGGCGGTCCTGCTTACCTGGGGCGCCAGCCTGGCCGGCCCCTTCCATTTCGACGATTACTCGCTGCTGGCGGACCCCGCGGTGGCCTCGCCGGACGGCTGGAAGCAGATGGGGCGCGCCGCGCAGACGCGCCCGCTCACCTACCTGACGTTCTGGTTGAACTACCAGATCGGCGGCAGCGGCCCCGCGGGGTATCACGCGGTGAACCTAGCGCTGCACCTGGCGGTGGCGTTGCGGCTGCGCGCCGTGCTGGCCAGGCTGCTGCCCGCCCGGACCGCGGCGCTGGCAGCGCTCCTGTTCGCGGTCCACCCCATCCAGAGCGAAGCGGTGAACTACATCTTCGCGCGCGCCATCCTGCTGGCCGCGCTGCTGTGTGTGGAGGCGCTGGGTTGGTGGCTCCGCGGGCGCCAGTGGAGCGCGGTGGCGGCATTCGCGGGGGCGTTACTCGCCAAGGAAGAGTGCGCGGCGTTCCCACTGTTGCTGGCGTTGCTGCAAGTTTCACTGGCGCGCGGCCGCCGCGCGTGGCGGCCGATCGGCGTCATGCTGGCCCTGTCGCTGGCAGCGGGACTCCGGGTGTTGTACGCGCTGGCGGCGGGCCGGGTGGAAGGCGCGGGCGCAACGGCAGGCATCTCCGCTCTCGACTACTTCTGGACGCAAGGGGTCGTGATCTGGCGCTATCTGCGGCTGCTCGCGCTGCCGTGGGGATTCAGCGTGGATCCGCCGGTGGAACCAGCCAGCGCGGGGGTGGGCCTGGCCGCCTGGCTGGCGCTGGCGGCGGCTTCCACCCCGCTGGCGGCGCGCCGGTTCGCGCAAGCGCGCGAGGGTTTCTGGTGGATCGCCGGGCTGGTGTTGCTGCTGCCGAGTTCGTCGGTGTTTCCCGCGGCCGATCTGGCCGCCGACCGCCGCGTGTATCTTCCGCTGCTGGCCTGGGCGCCCGCGGCGGCGCTCTGGCTGGCGCGCTGGCGGACGGCTTTCCTCGCCCCGCTGGTGCTGCTGTGGGTCATGCTGGGCATGGGCCGCACCGCCGTCTGGAACGACGGCCGTGCGCTGTGGGAGGAGGCCGCGGCGCAAGCGCCCCGCAAGGTCCGCCCCAAGCTCCAGCTCGCCCGCCATTTGCCGCCTGCGCAGGCGCTTGCTCTGCTGGCGGAGGCCGAACGGTTGGCCCCCCGGGACCCTGCCATCGCGACTGAGCAGGGCCGCGCCTGGCTGGCCGCCAACCAACCGGCGCAAGCGCTGGCCGCCTTTGGCCGGGCGCTGGCCCTGGAGCCCGGCAACGCCCGCTACCGCAGCAACCGCGGCGTAGCCCTGTCCTTGCTCGGCCAGACCGACGCCGCCGCCCGCGATTTCGAATCCGCACTGAAGTCAGATCCGTGCCTGTTCGACGCGCATCTTAATCTCAAGCGGCTAGGCCGTTCGGCAGCGCCGCCGGCGGACTGCCGGTGGACGGCGCCACAGCGGGCCGCTTTCGAGCAATCCCCATGAATCCCTACGTTTTGCATTGTGAGATGACCGCCCCGGTCACTTTGGAGGAGGCGTTCCGGGTGTTTGAAGATCCCTACAACCTGGCGCGCATCACCCCGCCATGGTTAAATTTTCGAGTGACTTCGCGAGAGCGAGTCGTGATGCGCGCGGGAGCGGAGATCACCTACACGATCCGCTGGCTGGGCCTGCCCATGAAGTGGAAAACGCTGATCAGCCGCTACGATCCTCCTCATTGCTTCGTTGATCAGCAGGAAGAGGGGCCGTACGTACTCTGGCATCACACCCACACCTTCACGCCCGTGGCGGAAGGCGTCCGGGTTGCCGACGAAGTCAAGTACATCCTGCCCCTGGGTCCGCTCGGCAAGGCGGCGCACGCGTTGCTGGTCGGCCGCCAACTGAAAGGGATTTTCGAGTACCGGCAACGCACTCTGCCGGCCCTGATTGGCGGAGACTTACACCGTTACCGCAGTTCGGAAGTGATCATCCGGTGAGGATTACTTTACGGGTTCGAGCCGCGCGATGAGGAATTGCCAGTCGGGAAGCTCGTACGCCTTCTTGTTGGTATTGAGCGGAGCGCTGAACTCCTTGGATTCATAGGGTCCCAAAGCGCCCCCCTTCAGCAGGCACTCGCCCACTATCACCGGCGCGGAATCGTTCGCCTTCGCCATCAGGCGGACCTTCGCGTTCAAGTCCGACACGGCGGCAGCCGAATGATTCACCACCACGAAGCGCATCTCGACCTTCTGGCCTGCGCTCTGAATCAGACGCAGCCCGCTGACCTCGAGATACTTCAGCATGGGGTCGGCCTTGCCGGAAGCCTCTTCGGCTACAGTCACGTTTTCGAGCTTCAGGCCGCCCGCGGCGCTCCGTCCGCTTCGGTTCTCAATGTAGTAGTACACGCCCCCGACGACGGCTCCGAACACGGCCGCGAACAGGATCGTGAGCAGCCAGGTGGGCATTCCCTGGCGAGGCTGGGGTAAAGCGTACGCAGGCGAGTGCGCCGGCGGGGGCAGGTAAGGCGCCTGGGGCGGCGGATAGGAGGCCTGGGGCGGCGGGACGGGGAGCGCAGCCGCGGGCGGCGGCGCCACCGCCGCGGCGGGCGCGGCTTTCGCCTTCTCCCGCGCAAGGCAGTCGGGGCACTCGGTCATCGAGGGCGCGCACTCACGCCCGCACTGCGGACAGATCCACGTAAACATCTTTCGCTGTAGGACAGAGGCGGCTCACCTGCCCCTCCTTCAACTGTATCGCACCCGGCCTGCGGGCGCGGACTCAAAACCTGCGCAGCGACCGGAGCAGCGGCGCCGTGTCGCGGCCGTCGGGCCGCTGCACGAAGTGGATCACATGCCACTCGCGGTCCATGGCGCCGATGTAGCGCAGCGAATCCTTGTCGCCGCCCATCAGCACCACGCTGTAGCCCCGCCCGGGATAGTCGAGCACCCGGTATTGAATTTCCGCCGATCCCATCCGTTCGCGGACGCTGGCCGGCTGCCCCAGGCGGTGAATAACCGCATGGTAATCGTCCTGGTAACGGAGTTCCAGAAACGCCTGGTCGCGGTTCGTGTAGGAAACGCGGGGCACTACGGTCTTCTCGCGCGTCACCAGCACGAGCACAAACAGCGCCACCCCGAGCACCGCAAGCGTGGCGAGAATCAACCGGCCGACGCGCTGTTCGGTGGGGGACTCCAGCCGGATGGCCGCCGCCATCGGCACGGGCGAAGGCGGCGCCGCGGTTTCGGCGGGAGGCGCGGGGACGGAAGGCAGCTCAATCACCCGCTTCTGGCGAGGCCACACCGCCCCCGCGCGAAACTCCAGCTCCTTCGTCAGTCCTACGATGACCACGGGATCCCCCACCGGGGAAACCTCCCCGAAGAAGCGCCGCGGGATCCAAAGGTCCAAGCCGCTTTTCGCGTTGCGGACCTCGATCTCGGACCAGGTGGCGCGGCCGAAGCGCCACTCGTTATGTTCAATGCCGAAAATCGCGGGATAAAAGGAAAACGGCCGCTCTCCCAACTGCGCGTACTGCGGAGGCAGAGGAGCGACGCTCATGGACGCCTCTCCATCATAACAGCGCCGGTTTCAGGTAAGGTCGAGCGTTTCCATGATGCCGGCGACATCCTCTCCAGTGACGCGCACTTCGGCGTGGGCGGCCAGCCGGGGATGCTCCCAGCGGTCGAGCGCCTGGAACAGGGCCATCTTGGCGATGGCGTACCGCTCGGTGCTGTTGAGCGCATGATGATCGGCTTCCCACGGCGCCAGCGCGGCTCGCGCGAGAAATACCGACACGGGGGCATAGGCTTTGCGGTCGCCGGATACCTGGAAGACGTACTGCGTTCCCATCTGGTGATCGCGGGAGGCGGCGCGCTGGCCCTCGTAATAGTATTGGTACACGTAGCCGCTCAACGCGGTGTACAGCTTGAGCCGGCGGATGGCAGGCGCTCCGCTCAGCGGCGGTTCGGAGCGCCGCCTCAACTTCTGGAGCCACTCGCGCCAGCCCACGGGACTACTCCGGTTCTTCCGCGCGGGCGGAGGCGGCGCGGTTGGGTTGCCACAGCGTCTCGGCGTCTCCCAGCCGGTGCGACGCCCAGCGGCTCCACACGAAGAGCGCGTCGCTCAGGCGGTTCAGGTACGGAACGCAATCGGCCGGGATCTGCTCTTCGCGCGCCAGCGCCACGCATAACCTCTCCGCGCGCCGGCAGACCGTCCGGCACACGTGCAGATCCGCGTTCAGGCGGGATCCGCCCGGCAGAACGAAAGACCTCAGGGGCGGCAGGTCCGCGTTCATCCGGTCCAGTTCTTCTTCCAGTTGCCGGACCTCTGCGGCGGTTACGCGCGGTTGGCGCGGATGAATATCCTCGGGCAGCGTGGCCAGAATCGAACCCAGGTTAAACAGTTCGTGCTGGACGCGGTGCAGAATGGCGGACAGTTGGGACAGTTCGGGCGCGCGCGCCGCGCCTTCCGCGGCGGTGACGGCAGCTACGCCCAGAAACGCGTTCAATTCGTCCACCGCGCCGTAGGTTTCAATGCGCAGGGCGTCTTTGGGCACACGCTGGCCCCCGGCCAGGCTGGTCTCGCCCTGATCTCCGCGCTTGGTGTAGATGCGGTTCAGCGCGACGCGCGGCTCGTTGAATTTCGGTTCCATAGCAGTGGGCAGGCGCGGCGCGCCTGCCCGGATTCGATTTGCGGCGGCCGCCAGCCGCCGGGGGCCGCAAGGAGAGATTACAGGCCTTTTTCGGCGAGAAACGCCACCAGGTCGAGCACCCGGCAGGAGTAGCCCCACTCATTGTCGTACCAGGCGACCACCTTGAGCAGGTTGCCATCCAGCACCTTCGTCAACTGTCCGTCGACGATCGAGCTGTTCGGATTATGCATCATGTCCGTCGACACTACCGGATCTTCGGTGTATCCGAGAATGCCCTTCAGCGGTCCCTCCGCGGCTTCCTTCAGCGCGCCGTTGACGGCGTCCTTGGTGCACGGTTGGGCGGTCAGCGCCACCAGGTCCACAACCGAGACATTCGGCGTCGGCACGCGCATCGCATAACCGTCCAGTTTGCCCGCCAGTTCCGGCATCACCAGTCCGATGGCCTTGGCCGCGCCGGTCGTGGTGGGAATCATGTTCAGCGCCGCGGCGCGCGCCCGGCGGAGGTCCTTGTGCGGGAAATCCAGCACGTTCTGGTCGTTGGTGTAGCTGTGGATCGTAGTCATCGATCCCTTGAGAATGCCGAACTTGTCGTGGATCACCTTCACCACCGGCGCGAGGCAATTAGTGGTGCAGGAAGCGTTGGAGACGATGTGGTGCTTGGCGGCGTCGTACATGCCGTCGTTCACGCCGAGCACCAGCGTCACATCCTCGTTCTTGGCCGGAGCGGAAATAATGACTTTCTTCACGGTGCCGCGCAGGTGCTTGGCGGCCTGCGTGGCGTCGGTGAATTTCCCGGTAGACTCGACGACCACCTGCGCGCCGAACGAAGCCCAATCGAGCTCGGCGGGATCCTTCACCGCAAACACCTTGATGCGTTTCCCGTTCAGCAGGATCGCGTCTTCTTCGGCCTTGACCTCGGCGTCGAGCGGGCCCAGCACCGAATCATATTTCAGCAGATGCGCCAGTGTCTTTGTATCGGTGAGATCGTTCACCGCCACAAATTCCATATCCGTGCGGTGCAACCCCGCGCGCACGACATTCCGGCCGATCCGGCCGAAGCCGTTAATCGCAACTTTCACGCTCATCTGGGATTTTCTCCTATGGGTATGACTGCAACCTTTCAGAATAACAAACTCACTTGGGCGGCCCGCTACGGCGGACAGATGACAAAACCATGAACAAAATAACGCGCGCCGTTCTGGTCAGGGGGTAGGCAGGGGAGCGGCGGCCTCCGCGCCGAGTCCGGCGTAGGATTCCCGCACCTTGATCACCTTGCCATTTGCGAACGTCACGAAGGTGATGCGGCCGGGCGCCTGGCCATAGATCCAGTCCTCGGTTTCCAGGCCATCGATCACTTCCCGCGACTTGCGGACCGGGCGGCCGAGCGTCATGGTCACCTGGTCGCGGTCCATGCCCTCGATGGGCCGCTTTTCCTTGATCGCCTGCTTGATCTCCGGCGGCAGCGATTCTTCGTAGGATTCGGCGGCGCTGCGGCGCTCAAAATCGAGCACCGGCGCCAGCATCTTCTTGAAATCGGCGGGCTGCATGGGGGGCAGCGGCTTGTCGAACAGCACTACCAGGTTGGTGCCCGCGGTCGGCGCGCCGCCCATGCTGATCGGCGAGGTGCGGTTCCCCATGCCGACCTGCACGCGATCCGTCCACTTCCGCCCGCTTTTCAGGCCGCCATTGATCTCCAGTACGACGCGGTCGTTCTCGATATTGACCTTGGTAATCTGGACCAAGTCCCCCGGGCGGGCGGCCGGACCCATTTCCTCGCCGATTTCCTCCCACAATTTCTTGTCCCAGGTGCCATCGGCCTGGAAGGGCAGCGGCTTCTTCGACCGGGGCAGCATCGTTTTCGCCGTCGCGTACTCGGCCATGATGCCGCGCAGCAGGGCGATGCGCTCCTGCGGGCTGATCCTGTCTTCCGCGCGGGAGTTCGCGGGCATCGCCAGCAGGGCGAGGAGGGCGAAGCAAGCGGCTTTCATTCGGGCGCTCCTTCGAGCAGAGGCGCAACCTGCCGCCGGACGGGCGCTTTCCACACAAACAAGGCCAACAAGACTAAAGCGCCGCTCGTCAGCAGGCTGGCTTCGGGACCATAGTCTCCGCCGCTCCACAGCGGACCGGCGTTCCAACGCATCTCGTAGGCCGTCAGCTTCATTGTAAACCCGCTGACGTTCGCGCCGAACAGCGGCAGGACGAGGTTCCAGCCGTAGTGCAGTCCAATGGGCAGCCAGATATCGCGGCTCCGCCAGAAGGCGATGCCGAACAGGATGCCGAAGCCGGCAGTATTAAACAACGCGTGCCAGGTGGAATAAGGGTTGCCGCCGTGCAGCAGCGCGAACGCCGCGCCGACCGGGAAGATGGTGGAGAACGGGCCCATATGCCGGATGAGCAGTTGGAACGCGTAGCCGCGGAAACACATCTCCTCGCCCACCGAGCCTCCCAGCAGCATGGCGGCCAGCAGGGCGGCGCTGGCCAAGTCTGGCGCGCCAGCGGCGGGCTCGAGGCGAGCCATGCCCGCCAGCAGCGGCCCGCCGAGAACCAATAACGCCATCGCCCCGCCGCCCGCCAAGCCCCAGCCCAGGTTGACGGCGGAAGCGCGGCCGCCCCGCAAGCCGATGTCCCGCCAGTCGCGCTGTTCGTAAATCCGGAGCGTGATTAAATTGGCGGTAAACGCCGCTACCAGCGTGCCGAGCGAGCCGCCTACCAGATAGCCGGCCAGGCCGACCAGCAGATGCGACACGACCAGCAGCGTCACCCAGTAGAAAAACACGTAGAGTCCGACGCGGAGGGCGACGGATTTCGCGTCCAGCGGCTGCGCCACTTTAGCGGCTCGCTTTCTTGGCGCCGCCGCGGTCGCTGTCCGCCCGGGGGGCTGTTGCGCGAAGCTCTATCCGCATACACTGGGGGCATGACTGCCCGGCGCATTCGCCAGCTTGGCGATCCGGTCCTGCGCGAGGTCTCCGCGGCCGTGGCGAATCCGGCCGCCGAAGCGGAACTGCTCGCGGACTTGCGCGCGACGTTGCATGCATTCCAGCGGACCCGGGGTTTCGGGCGCGGCATCAGCGCCGTCCAGATCGGTGAGCCGAAAAGACTAATATATATCGAATCCGGCGCCGCTTCGTTTTGCCTGTTCAACCCGGTTTACGAACGCACCAGCGAAATCACGTTCGAGCTGTGGGACGATTGCTTCTCGTTCCCGGATTTGCTGGTCTGGGTCCGCCGCCACCGCGCGGTGCGCGTGCAGTATCTGGACGAAAAGGGCGCGGCCCGCGCGCTGGACGCCGAAGGCGATCTGGCCGAGCTGCTGCAACACGAAATGGATCACCTGGATGGGGTGCTGGCCGTGGATCGCGCGCTGGACGCGCAGGCGTTCGCCACGCGCGAAGAATGGCTCCGCCGGGGCGCCCCGCGCTTGTCCCGCTGGTAGAAAGGAAACCGCCCGATGACCCGTCGCGACCTCGCCGCTCTGTCCGGCTTCACCGCTTCCGCCCTGGGATTCACCGCCAACGAGACGCTGCACATCGGCTGCCTGGGCGCGGGCGGGCGCTGCCGCCACTTGTTGCAATCGCTCGTGAAGATTCCCGGAGTCCGGATCGCCGCCGTGTGTGATGTCTGGGAGCGCCACCGCGAAATGGCGCGCGCCCTGGCCGATCCCGGGCGTTCGTCACCAGCGATTTCCGCGCCGTCCTGGATCGCAACGACATCGACGCCGTCCTGATCGCCTCGCCGGACCACTGGCACGTGCCGATGACGGTCGCCGCGTGCGAGGCGGGCAAGGATATCTACGTGGAAAAACCCCTGACGCACAAGCTGGCGGAAGGGCGGCAGGTGATCGACGCCTGCCGGAGTTCCGGACGGATTGTGCAGGTGGGAATGCAGCAGCGCAGCATGCCTCATATGCAGCGCGGCTATGAGATCATCCGCGCGGGCGCCCTCGGCAAAATCCTGAAAGTACACCTGACCTGGAACCGCAACACGCCCCGCGGACGTCCCGCGCCCCTCGAGATCCCCCCGGCCACGGTGGACTGGAACGCGTTCCTGGGCAACGCTCCCGCGCAGCCTTTCGATCCCTACCGGCTCCGCAACTGGCGCTGGTTTTGGGATTTCGGCGGCGGCCTGTTCACCGACCTGATGGTGCATTGGATCGACGTAGTGCACTGGTTCCTGGACCTGGATCATCCCGCGATGGCCACCTCCATCGGCGATCACATGGCGTTCGGCGACCTCTGGGAGACGCCCGACACCGTCCAGAATGCGCTATCCCAAACAGGGGGTGCAGGTGTACTTCGAGGGCACGTTCTCAAACCAGCGCAACGCCGCCATGATCGAGTTCATGGGCACGGAGGGCACGCTTTACGTGGATCGGGGCCGCCTCGAGGTGATTCCGGAACGCAAGCGCGGCGCGGACGGCAAGTTCTTCGAGACCCGCATTCCCGCGGAAGACTGGATTATCGGGGAGGGGCCGCGCGGCGCGGACTTCTACGCGCAGCCGGACGCCGAATGGTTGCACCTGACCCACTGGGTGGAATGCATCCGGGCGCGCAAGCAACCGAACACGCCGGTCGAGGCGGGCGTCAGCGCTGCGGCCGCCGCGCATTTGGCCAACCTGGCGCTGCGGTCCGGACAGGTAGCGGCGTGGACGGAAGGGTAGCTCGCCGCGGTTACTCCCCTATAATTCGATCACACTGCGCTTGCGGCGCGCGAGCGTCTTTTCATTCAGGGCAAATCCCCACCCCGCCCGCGCCGGGACCGCGAACCGGCCGTTCACCACTTCTTCGGCGGGTTCGATGAGGTCCGCCCGCCAAGTGGTTTCGCCGAAGGCGTACTCGAGGATCAGGAAGTTGGGCAGCGTGGCGCAAACTTGCGCGGCCGCCACATGGCCGATGGGGCTGGCGGGCCCGTGCGGCGCGACGCGCAGCCCCGCGCCCTCGCACAGCGCCGCGATTTTTTTCAGCTCGAACGCGCCGCCGCAGTACTTGATATCGGGCATGGCGATGTTCACGCACTTGGCGGCCACGTAAGGGTGGAACCCCTTGACGCCGAACAACGCTTCGCCGCCGGCGGTGGGCATGGCGGCCTCGCGGTTGATCCGCGCCAGGTTCTCGAGCGGATCCGGCGGGGTCACCTCCTCCAGCCAGAACAGCTTCAGCGGCTCGACGCGTCTGGCCAGTTCGAGGCCTTTGTCCACCGGGAAATGACTGTGCGCGTCCAACAGCAGATCCCGCTGCGGGCCAATGACCTCGCGCACGGCGCGCGCGCGATCGATGCCCAGCGCGGTGATGCGTTCGATTTCGTCCGGCGAGCTCTCCCGCGGCATGTCGTCCCAGGGCGCGAGCTTGATGGCGTCGAATCCCGCGGCCACGGCCTTTTCCGCGACCGCGGCGAAGCCCGCCGGCGTGCGGTCCACCGCGGCGCGGTTGATGTTGGCGTAACAGCGCAGCGAGTCGCGCAGCCGGCCGCCCAGGAGCTCCGATACCGGCAGGCCAAGCGCCTTGCCGCGCAGATCCCACGCGCACTGCTCCAGAGCCGAAAACGCGCACGCCACCGACCGGTCAAACGGCTGACTGCGGAGGGCCGACTGGCGCAGCACCTCCAGCCGGAACAACTCCCGCCCCTTGACCGCCAGACTGAATCCGCGGAGCGCCGCCAGGGTCTTGGCGTCCTGCCCGTGCGAAGCGTCGCCGATGCCGGTCAAACCGTCGCGGGTGGTGAGCCGCACCAGCAGCCAGTCGCCCCGGTGGTTGACCGGGACCGTGAACACCTCGATGCGGTCCACCATCAGGCGGCTCATTTCGGCGCTGGCCAAAGACGGAACCAGCGCCGCGGCCGCCGCGCCCCCGGCAAAGCCGCGCCGGCCGATTCCCCGTTTCCTAGGGCCGGTAGGTTTTCGAGAAGTGGTTCCGTCCATTGGTCACCGTCATTTCGCCATTCCGCCGCGCCGCGACTTTGATCCAGTGCCCCTGGCAATTCTCCTCGAGGTTCGCAATCATCCTCTCGTCCACGTTGTGGTCCGCGCCGCCGGGCAGCGAGTAATGCAGTTGCCAGAGATCTTCGAGACCGGGCGAACTCTTGACCACCCGCCAGGCTTCCGGCGTACCGCCCTTTTTGGCGCCGTTATTCATGATGGCCACGCGCGGCCGCACGGCGTGCACCAGCGTCTCCGGACCCGAGATATTCATGCCGTGATGGGTGGTCAGGTACAGGTCGGCGCGCCCGAGCAGATTGCGCGGGCAGACCAGCGCATTCTCCAGGTTCCAGGTGAGGTCGCCCAGGTTCAGGAAACGGAAAGAACCGTACGAAACGATCATGCCTACCGAGCGTCCGTTTTCGCTCGAGTCGTCGGCTTTCGCCGTACGCGAGGCGCAAAGCGGATTCGGGGCGCCGCCGGATTTCACCGGACCGGTGATGATCTCACCCGCGGCGGCGACCACCTCCACGTCCAAGCCCTTGATGGGGATCCGGCTGCCGGGCTTCACGTGGACGTGCTTGCCCTGGGCGCGCACCGGCAGATAACTCTGGAACAACGCGTCGGCATTCTTGCTGGCCTCCAGGTTGGGGCCGTGGTCGACATAGTGGATCACCGGGATTTTCGCGGCCAGTTGCGGCACGCCGCCCACGTGGTCGGTGTGGTAGTGCGTCACCACCAGGTAGTCGATCTGCTTGACCCCGGCCAGTTTCGCCGCGGCCAGGATCCGGTCCGCGTCGCGGCCGGCGAAGCCCGGCCAGCCGGCATCCACCAGCATGGATTCCCCGGACGGCGCGACCAGCAGGGTCGCCTGGCCGCCCTCGACATCGACGAAATAAATCTCGAGGTCTTTCGCCCCGTGGAGCAGGGAAGCAAAGCAAAGCGCAGCGAGCCAGAGACGCATCGCTCCGTAGCCTACCACAGCTAGGCGCCGGGGCTGGCGGGCGCTGGCTCCCGCTCCAGGCGCAAGAGGACCAAAGCGTACACCTGCAAACGCGGGACGCGAAACCGCACCTGCTCTCCCTCGATTTTGGCGGAAAGCGTGGCGGGCGCGCCTCCATCGGGACTGGCCATTTCCACTTGGCGGACCCGCCAGCCGGGCGGAATGCGGACCGCGGCGGCGATGTTGTCGGCGGGCCGCGCCACGCGATAGTTGACCAGGTGCAGCAGCAGGTCTCCGGTGGTGGTCTGCCGGGCGAGCTCGATCGTAACCCAGCCGGGCGCGCTTATCTCGGCGGAGAGCACGCCGCCGGCCGCCCAGCGGACCGCTTCCACAAACTCCCGCTCGTTCTTCGCCGGTTTCCAATAATGGTTGGGGAACCGGTACGATACGACCGGGTGCCGGGGCGGCGGCGCCGAAGGGATGATCTCCGGCAGATACGCCGCCCGGCCCTGTCCGAAGGGACGTCTGCCCGGCGCCCCGCTGCCGTTGCCGCCCAGCACGTCCGCCAAACCGGGCTGACGGCGCCGGATCCGCGACTCGGTGTAGAGCGACGTCTGTCCGGTAGCCACCAGGCCGCCGCCCCGCTCGACCCAGCGCCGGATCTGGTTCACTTGCGCGTCGCTCAGCGCGTCCTGGTTGGCGAGCACCAGCACTTTGTAGCGGGAGAGATCCGCCAGGTGCCCGTCAAAGATCAGCGTGAACGGAATCCGGTTCTGGATCAAGGCCTGCTCGGCCAGGATGGTCGGCGGCAACACGTCGTTTGGATTGAATTCGACCGAGGCAAAGGAACGCAACACCGCGACGTCGGCGACGGGCGTCGTTCCCACCAGGTCAGCGCGGCGCTGATGGAAGAAATCGATGTACCGCCGCGCGGCGGGCGTCAGCCGGACCCCCTCCGGATGCACGTCACCCACCATGCCGAGGTTGGCGTCGTTGTACGCCATCGCTTCCGCCAGCCGAAGTTCAGGCGGGCTTTCCGGTTCCTGCGCGCCGTGGCGTCCGCCCGTATAGACGAAAAGGGATTTTCCCATCGTCCGCGCCGCTTTGAAGGTGCGGATCTTCGACACCAACCGTCCGTCTTCGGTCCACTGCGCGTGGTTGGGCTCTTCGCTCCAGACAAGATCGCCGTGCGGGAGCATCTGCTCGGCATCGACGCCGTAGCGGAACGCCCGATTGGCCTCGAAGTTCAGGTTTGGATTGCCCTCCAGCGCGACCGCGGGGTTCAGCGCCTGGATGGCGGCGCCGTATTCGCGGAACCGGCGGCCGTAGGTCCACGACCGGAAACGAGCCCAATCCTGCATCAGGGGATTGCTTACGGTAAGCATGCCGCCCGGTCCGTGCGTGACGCCGAGCGGAGGCGGAATCACGCCGTCCAGCCGGGAGAAACCGAACCGGGTGATCAGCTCTTCCGGCTGGTACTGCCGCCGCAGATACCGCCGGAACTCCTCCGCGCAGTATCCGCACCGGCAGGCATGGGGCTCCGACCAGCTCTCCATCTGGTCGAAGTGAATCAGGTCCAGCCGCAAGTCGCGGATTCCGGTGCGTAGCAGCCGCTGAATGAACGCGTGATAGCCGGGGTTGTTGCGGCAGGCCATGTAGCGGAAGGTCTGGGCGGGGTTGTAGTAGATCGGGGCGCCGTTTTCATCCACCTGCATCCAGTCGCGGGCGGAGGGTTCTTCCAGGAAGAACGTCTCGTACATCATCGACGCGCCGATGTAGCCGCCGACGCGCAACCCGTGCTGGTGCGCGAATCCCACAAAGCGGCGGGTGGCCTCGATGTCGGCCGCCTCCGTTTGCAGGCCGAATCCTTTGTAGAAGTTGGTGATGACCAGGTTGACGCCGGCTTCTTTCAGCTTGCGGGCAGCCTCTTCGCTCCGCTCCGCGTGCCATTGCTCGGCATCCTCGAGGGGATAGCCGCCCCGCCGGCGGAGGAAGGTAAGGGGCTCCCAGTTGCCGGCCATGACAATGCCCTCCTTCACCCAGGCCGGACCGCTGCGGACGCCCGGCGCCGGCTCCGGCGCGGTTTCCGCGGGGCGGTCCGCCGAGGGCGGAGGCGCCAGGCAACCGGTCAACAGCCATAGCGTCGCCAGGGAAATTCCCGCTCGCATTCACGTTCTCCTGTTTACCCTAACCGCACCGACCAGAGGTAGCTCGAGCGGTCGTGGTTGTCGTTCTCGCCCAGGTACAGAGTGCCATCGTCCGCGACGGCCAACTCGTGGATCCGGGCCGGGATCTCGCCGGTTTCCGGGTCCGTCAGGTCAGGGAAGCTCTCGATGAGGTCCGTCCGCGTATCCCACCGGATCAACTGGGTGCGCCGGTTCATGCCGCCACCGCCATACAAGACCCCCTCCCGGTAGGCGAGCGCCGGGAAACGGCCGGTGGCCATTACGTTTGCGACCTTTTCGACCGCGCCGGTTTGCGTGTCGATGCGGCACAGCACGCCCGCCACGGTGCCCGCGTAGATGTAGCGGACGCCGTCATACGCCATCGAGTCGCAGAAGCCGTAGTCGCGGGTGTGGCGCGTTTCGGCCAGCGCGCTTTCCGCTCCGGGCGGCTTGGGGGGATCGGGGAGCAGTTGCCGGGGATCGGCCGCCCGCGGCAAGCCGTAGTCGAACCAGACGAAGCGATTGCCGTCGGGATGATATTTGAAGAGGCGCACGGGCTGGGGACCGGGCGTCTCGTCCCAGGCGCGGGTCTCGGCGCAGGTGCCCCACAGCCAGCCGTCGCGGTCCACCACGGCGTTGTGCGGCTGGGCGAACAGGATCGCGTTGCCGATCCAGGCGAGGATTTCGGACTGGCGTGTCTGCAGGTCCGTTTTGACCACCGCCTCGGCGGGATAGGTGAAGCTGTACAGCAGGCCGCGCTCCCAGTCGGCCGCGATCGACTGCACGTACAAGCGAGGTACGGGAATGGCCAGCAGTTCGTATGCGCCGGTCCGCGGATCGTACCGCATCAGCTTGCCGCCTGGCGCTTCCCGCTGCTGATCGATGTCGTGCAGCAGAGACGTTGCGAAATACAGGCAGCCGTCCCGGGGATTGTGCAGCAGCGTCCGGTGGATCTTCACGTCAAACGCGTCCGTCCAGGCACGCGTGTGGAGGCAGGCGAATCGTCCGGAGCGCGGATCGAACGTGTAGAGCAGATCGCCGTCGATCGAGTTGAGTCCGCAATACACCAGACCGTCGCCGGGATTCCAGGTAACGGCGTCGAAACTGATCCAGCCGTCGCGCCAGGCCGGGTCGGCCACCAGATCGCGGTAATGCCAGCGGCCGGCGATCTGATCGCGCCAGCCGGCGAGGCGCACGTCGCGGAGCTTGTGCGGGGTGATCGAGAGAATGCGGGACATGGTTTCGGTCTTTCCCTCCTCGAGCCAGGAGGCGTAGCACGGCGCTCAGCGGCGCCCGGGACCCCAGGCGGCGGGCGCTCTCGCTAGCCGTTCAGCGTCCAGCCCTTGCGATACTCGCGCCGGAGGTAATCATTGGCTTCCGGCGCGTTGGTGACCCGGCCGGATTCCGGGTTGTACTCGAGCCGCTTACCCGCGCGATGCGCCACCAGGCCCAGCAGCATCTGTTCCATCATCGTGCCGGAGTAATCGAAGTCGCAGTGGGTCTTGCTGCTGGTCCCGTGCACGACGTGGTTGCTCTTGCCTTTGCAGGCGTCGATCCACTCCTGCTGGAACAGGCTGTCGGTCGTGGCCCGGCGGGCCGCGCCGCTCTGCTCTTCCTTCGCCATGCTCTCCACCACCGTATTCGGCAGGCCGAGCGCGGCGGGTATGCCATTGGATAGGAACTGGATTTCCGGAAAGCCGGTCGGACCAGGCTGCGCATTCGGCATCGCCGTGAAGCCCGGCGGCAGGACCGGTTTCGGGGCAGGCGCGGGCGGACGCGCCGAGCTGGCGGACTGCGTCACCTGCCCGGTGCCCCCGATCAAGGGAAGTAAATCTTCCTTACGCCGGCGCTTGTAATACGTAAAGTCGCCGTCGTCATTGTTGGGGATCAGAATCCGGCTGGTGAAGTCCGCCAGGATGCTCCCCTTCGTGCCTTCGAAGATCGCCCCGTTGCCGATCCGCTCCACGTCGATGTACCCTTTGGGCGCCTCCGGCTTCAGCCCGCCCTGGTACCAGACGACGGTGATAGGCCCACGCCAGGCGTTGGCGGGGTGCCAGAAGGTAGCCTTCAACCGCACCGGCGTAATGTCGGGGTTGTACGGATCGGTGCTTTCCGGGTCCACCTCGACGGCGATGGGGGCGCCGGCGTCAATTGCGTTCCAAGCTAGATCCATGGTGTGCGCGCCCATGTCGCCCATCTGGCCGACGCCGAAATCCCGGTACATATTCCAGAACAGGCAGTTCAACCCCGAGGTGCCGCCGAAGTACTGCGGGCTGTAAGGGTGATACGGAGACGGGCCGATCCACTGTTCATAGTGGAAGAAGGGTGGTGGCTGGCCTTCGGGGCCGGGGTACCCGGGGCGGGGGAGCTTTCGGCTGTCCCAGGCGTGCACGGCTTTCAACTCACCGATCGCCCCATCGAGAATCAGCTCCCGCAGGCGCTCGAAATTCGGATAAGCGTGACGCTGCGTGCCATGCTGCGTGGCGATTTTGACTTTGTTCTTCAGATAATTGGCCCGCACGACCCGGACCTCTTCGACCGTGATGCCTAACGGCTTTTCGCAGAACACGTGCATGCCGCGGTTGATGGCCCAGTTTGAGATGAAGGCGTGGTGGTGGTCGGCGGTGCAGATGATCACAGCTTCGATGTCCTTCTGGTCCAGCATTTGGCGCCAGTCGACATAGGTCTTAGCTTTGGGGAAGAGCTTCAACGCTTCCTTGGTGCGGAGTTCGTTGACGTCGCAGAGCGCCACGACGTTCTCGTTCCGCATGACGTTGTAATGGGCCGTGCCGCGGCCCCAGACCCCGACCAGCGCAATGTTCAGGCGGTTACTGGGGGCCGTCTGCCCGCGCAGCACCCCACTGCGGAGAATCGTCAGGCCGGCGCCGGCCGCTTTGAATAGGTCCCGTCGTTGCATGGTTGTCGTTGCCTCCCGTCACGGAGCGATCGGTGCTTTGAAACCCAAGGGTTAGCACGGCGCGCGAAGGCGTGGCAAGGGAGGGGCCGGCGGACCACGGGGAGGTGACGGCGATTGCGGAAAAAAAAGCGCCCGCCGGGCGGCGGGCGCTGATCGATGTCGCTGGGACAAAGAGGGGTGAACTAGTAATCCATCTCGCCAGGGCCGTGGCCGGAAGGCGCCGGCGCCGGCTTCTTCTCGGGGATTTCGGCGACCATTGCTTCGGTGGTCAGCATCAGCGACGCGATCGAAGCGGCGTTCTGGAGCGCGCTGCGCGTCACCTTGGTGGGGTCGATGACGCCGGAGGCCACCAAGTCCTCATATTTGTCCGTCTGCGCGTTGTAGCCGAAGTTGGCGTTGCCGTTGGCGCGAACCTTCTCTACCACGATCGCTCCTTCGCTGCCCGAGTTCAGCACGATCTGGCGCAGCGGCTCTTCGCAGGCGCGCTTGACGATTTCGGCGCCGATCTTCTCGTCGCCGTCCAGGTTCAGCCCGGAGATCGCGCCCGCGGCGCGCAGCAGGGCGACGCCGCCGCCCGGCACAATGCCTTCCTCGACCGCCGCCCGGGTGGCGTGCAGGGCGTCCTCGACGCGGGCCTTCTTCTCCTTCATCTCGGTCTCGGTGGCCGCGCCGACCTTGATCACCGCCACGCCGCCGGCCAGCTTCGCAAGCCGCTCCTGAAGCTTCTCGCGGTCATAGTCGGAGGTGGTCTCCTCGATCTGCAACCGCAGTTGCTTGATGCGGCCCTCGATGCTCTTCTGTGAGCCGCTCCCGTCCACGATCGTGGTGTTGTCCTTGTCGACCACCACGCGCTTGGCCCGGCCCAAGTCCTCCAAGCGCACGCCTTCCAGCTTGATGCCGGTCTCTTCCATGATGGCCTTGCCGCCGGTGAGGATCGCGATGTCCTCCAGCATGGCCTTGCGGCGGTCACCGAAGCCGGGCGCCTTCACCGCGCAGGCATTCAGGGTGCCGCGCAGCTTGTTCACCACCAGGGTGGCGAGCGCCTCGCCTTCCACTTCCTCGGCCACCACCAGCAGCGGCTTGCCGGAACGGGCGATCTGCTCGAGCAGCGGCAGCAGATCCTTCATGTTGGAGATCTTTTTCTCGTGGATCAGGATATAAGGATCCTCGAGCACGCACTCCATCCGGTCGGGGTCGGTGACGAAGTAGGGCGACAGATAGCCGCGGTCGAACTGCATGCCGTCCACGGTCTGCAATTCGGTGGTCATCGTCTTGGATTCTTCGACGGTGATCACGCCGTCCTTGCCCACCTTCTTCATCGCGTCCGCGATGATGTTGCCAATCGTCGTGTCGCTGTTAGCGGAAATGGTGCCCACCTGGGCAATCATGTCGCCCGAGACCGGGGCCGACAGCTTCTTCACTTCCTCCACCACCACTTCCACGGCCTTTTCAATGCCGCGCTTCAACGCCATCGGGTTGGCGCCGGCGGCGACCGCCTTCACGCCCTCGCGGAAAATGGCCTGAGCCAAAATAGTGGCGGTGGTGGTGCCGTCTCCGGCCACGTCGGAGGTCTTCGAGGCGACCTCGCGCACCATCTGCGCACCCATGTTCTCGATCGGGTCCTTGAGCTCGATCTCTTTGGCTACCGTCACTCCGTCCTTGGTGATGTTCGGACCGCCGAACTTTTTCTCCAGCACGACGTTGCGGCCCTTGGGACCCAGGGTCACCTTCACCGCGTCGGCAAGCTGGTTCACGCCCCGAAGAATCGCCTGACGCGCATTCTCGCTGTAGACAATCTGTTTTCCTGGCATTGCTTTCTTTCTCCTGATTCCGGTTGGTTTGAGAATTTCTGCTTGTGCGTTGGACCGGACCGGCTACGCAGTGACTGCGGCGGGCTCCAGCACACCGAGGATCTCATCCTCGCGCATAATCAGATACTCGACTCCGTCAATCTTGATGTCGCTGCCGGAGTACTTCCCAAACAGGATCCGGTCGCCAACCTTTACTTCCAGCGGAACGATCTTGCCGTCTTCCAAACGCTTGCCGTGACCGACCGCGACCACTTCGCCCTCCTGGGGCTTTTCCTTGGCCGAATCGGGGATGATGATTCCGCCGCGGACGGTTTCCTGTTCTTCGATCCGCTTCACCACAATCCGGTCGTAGAGCGGGCGAATGTTCATGGGGTGCCTTCCTCCAAAATTGTTTTCCGGTGTTAGACGAGATTCAGTTTTTCGGGGCGCACGCCTCGAAAACCCGACTACCATTATTAGCACATCCCGGCGAAGAGTGCTAAAAAATCTCTGTAAATAATTGATATATCTACGTTTTTAATGCTTGACAATGCTTCACTCAAGCGGCGGCATGGGCCGGGGCAACGGCTCTCCGGCGACACGCTCAGGAGCGTCGGCGGGATGGTTTTGCCGGGGCGTCTTCCGGCGGGGGAGAGGGCGCGACGTTTTGCAGCACCTGGTTGAACAGTGCTTGCTTTTTCAGTTGCGAGCGCGTGGGCGGCGCCTGCTCGTGCCGGTAGTCGTGATCGTTGTGACAAGTCCGGCACCGGACCTTGGCCGGCTTTCCATCCACCAGCGACACCACCGCGTGATTCATGATCTGCTTACACTTCACGCAATAGTCGTCGAGGGTATCGCCGAGGCGCAAATCTGCCATCTACCTCTTCCGTTGGGCGCAAGTATAGCACCGCCGAAGAGCCTGGCTGAAGCGGCTGTGCGCAAGTCTCGGTGGCTCCGCGAGGCAGCCTAGGGGCGGGCAAGCTGGTCAATCAGGAGTTGTGTCGAGAGCACACCGACGACGGCCATGTTGTCGGCTGCGCTCCAGACGCCGCCGCGGCGCGCCTTGGCCGCCAGCGCCTCCACGGCGGCCGGATGGAAAATGCCGTCCTGCCGCACGCGGCCGGGATTGAGCAACTCCTCGACATAATCCGGGGCGCCGGGGCCGAAAAAGCAAGCCGCGTCCGGCGCGCGGTAAGGCTGTTTGCGGCGCGCAAGCACCGCGGGCGGCGCTAACGCCTGCGCGCACTTCCGGAGCAGGTACTTTTCGTTGAGCACTTTCATCTTCCACTTCGCCGGCAGCCGCGCGGCGAATTCGACCACGCCGGGATCGAGGAAGGGAAACCGCCCTTCCACCGCGTGGGCCATGGCCACCCGGTCTCCCTGCGACGAAAGAATGTACCCGGGCAGCAGATAGCGCGCCTCCAGGTATTGCGCGCGCGTGAAGGCGTCCCAGGCGGCGTAGGCGGACGGGAGCAGACCGGCCAGCGCCGCCAGCGGATCGCGGCCGGCCAGTTCGGCTTTTACGTGGTTCGAGAAGAGCGTTTTCAGCCGCGCCGCCAGCCGCCACCGCGGCAGGTGCGAAAAGAAAGGGCTGGCGGCCTCTTCCGGCCGGACGCGGTAGAACGCTTCCAGGTAAGCTTGAGATTGAGCCTGGGTCCGCGGCTGATAGGGATACAGGCGGCGAAGCAGCAGCGGACGAAGACGGGACCCCGGCATTGCCGCCCAGAAGGAGCGGATCTTGACCTCCTTAAAGATGTCATAGCCTCCTAGCATTTCGTCGGCGCCTTCGCCGGTGAGCACTACTTTAAAGCCGCGCCGGTGCACCAGCTCCGCCAGCAGGTACATCGGCGCGGGCGCGGTGCGCAGCACCGGCTGCTCGGTATGGCGAATGACCGCCGGGAACACCCGCGCGATGTCGGCGGCGGTGCAGCGGAGCTGTTCATGCTCGGTTCCCAGGGCGTTAGCCACCGCCTGCTGATACCGGCCTTCATCCAGATCCGGCTCGTCGAACCGCACCGAGAACGTGCGGAGGCGTGCGACGCCCGCCTCCCGAATCAGACTCGCGATCAACGTCGAGTCCAGCCCTCCGCTCAAGTAGGCGCCCACCGGCACGTCCGCGCGCAACCGAAGGCGGGTCGCATGCCGCAACAGTTCCAGCAGGCGCTGGGCGGCGGTCTCTTCCGTTTCCTGCGGCGCTTCGGCGCCGTATTGCAGATCCCAGTGCTGTTGTAGCCGCAGTTCTCCCCCCGTCCACCACGCCGAATAGCCGGGTGGAAGTTCGCGCACGCCCACCAACGCGGTGCGCGGCGGCACCGTATGCCAGAACGTGAAAATGTCGTCCAGTGATTCCACATCGAGAACGCGGGAAACCCCGGGATGGGCCAGCAGCGCCTTGATTTCGGAAGCGAACAGCAGGATGCCCCCGATCTGCGTGTAATACAACGGCCGCACCCCCAGCCGGTCGCGGGAAAGAAACAGGCGCCGCTTCCGCCGGTCCCAGATGGCGAAAGCCCACTGGCCATTCAGCCGCGACACGCAGTCCGCGCCGTATGTTTCGAACAGCCGGAGGATCACCTCCGTGTCGGACCGCGTGACGAACCGCCGTCCGCTCGCAAGGAGTTCCTCCCGCAGTTCGAGATAGTTGAACACCTCCCCGTTGAAGACGATCCACAGAGAACCATCGTCATTGGTCATCGGCTGCCTGCCGCCCGCCAGATCGATGATGCTCAGCCGGGCGTGTCCCAACGCGGCGCAGGAATCCACATAGACCCCTGTGTCGTCCGGTCCGCGGTGACGCAGGGCGTGAACCATCCGCCGAACCAGAAGCTCCCCGTCCCGCGGGAGCGATTCGGCAGCGCAACCGGCAATGCCACACATAGCGGAATCGGCAGTTCAGGCGGCGAGAATTCGTCCTTGCTTTATGCAGAGTCTACCCGGCTGAAGGCAATCTTAAGGCAAATCGCCGTTCGCCGCCGGCGTTCTGGGATCCCTTGGCTCGCGGGTCCTGGCGCCAAGTAAACCACTTACGCCAGAATTCCCCGCACCACTTCGCCATGCACGTCGGTAAGGCGGAAATCGCGGCCGCTGTAACGGAACGTCAGGCGCTTGTGATCGAGTCCCAGCAGGTGCAGGATCGTGGCGTGTAAATCGTGGACATGCACGCGGTTTTCCACCGCCTTGAAGCCGAATTCATCGGTGGCGCCGTAGGTGATGCCGCCTTTGACGCCGCCGCCGGCCAACAAAACCGAAAACCCGTGGACGTTATGGTCCCGGCCGTTGCCCAACTTTTCCAAACCGCTGTTCTGAATCATGGGGGTCCGGCCGAACTCGCTGCCTACGATGACGAGGGTTTCCTGAAACAGCCCGCGCTGTTTCAGGTCGCGGATCAGCGCCGCAATGGCCGGGTCCGCCTGCCGCGCCAGACGTTGGTGGGCCATGATATCGTCGTGGCTGTCCCACGGCTGGAAATTACCGAAGTAAACCTGCGCCATCCGCACGCCGCGTTCAATCAGGCGGCGGGCCATCAGACAGCCGCGGCCGAAATCCGTGTCTCCGTAGGCGGCGCGGGTGGCCTCCGATTCCCGGGAGATATCAAAAGCCTCCGGCGCTTCGGTCTGCATCTTGAAGGCGACTTCCATCGCCTGGATGCTGGACTCGAGTTCCGGCTGGCGCTCGGTGTACATCCGGTTGAGGCGGGACAGAAGGCGGAGTTGCTTCTCCTGCTGCGTGAGCGACAAATCGGGATTGCGGATGTTCTGGAGCAGCTTGCCGATCTCCCGCTCGCCGTTGGGAATGTACGTTCCCTGGTACATGTTCGGCAAGAACGCCGAAGACCAGAGCTGCGCGCCCATCACCGGAACGCCGGGGCACATCACGACGAAGCCGGGCAGGTTCTGGTTTTCGGAGCCCAGGCCGTAAGTCAGCCACGAGCCGAGCGACGGGCGGCCGGCCAACTGGTGACCGCAATTCATGAGCATCATCGACGGGCCGTGGTTGCCGTTATCCGCCCACATCGACCGGATGACGCAGATGTCATCGATCAGCGCGCCCACTTGCGGGAAAATCTCGCTGACTTCGATGCCGCTCTGGCCGCACTTGCGAAACGCGAACGGCGAGCGCATGAGGTTGCCGGAGGCGCGGTCGGTTTGGATCTTTGGCCCGGGCATCGGCTCGCCGTGCCGTTTCGCCAACTCAGGCTTGGGGTCGAAGGTATCCACCTGGGATACGCCGCCATTCAGATACAGGAAGATGACCTGTTTCGCCTTCGGCGCGAAGTGGAACCCCTGCTGGCGCGCCGCCAGAGTGTTGGCCAATCCGAGGGCGCCAAAGCCGGCCCCCATCGTCCTGAGCAAATCGCGGCGGTTAATCATAAGCGCGCCTCACTGGACCGGCTGATACCGGATTTTCCCGATTCTATACCAACGCGAAGCGCGGTGGGGCGGCCGCTTCGCCGGAGCCGGCTCTCCTGGCGGCGGGCTCTTACCCGGCGGCGCCGGAGGCGAGGGTCCGCAACTCGTCTACCGTCCGCGCCAGTTCGGCCGCCAACGCCGCGGGTCCCCGCCGGGAGAACAGACTCACCAGTTCGCCGTAGTACCAAAGTGTCTCGTCCCGGCTGGCGCGGAAGCGGCGCCACAGCGCTTCGCCGTGCTGGCGGTAATCGAGCAGCAGGGTGCGGGCATTGTGCAGTTTGTCGGCGCAAGAGACCAGCAGCACCGCCGGACTCGCCGTTTCCAGATGTTGCAGGTATCCTTCCTTGCGGGACCGCCACAGCGGCTTGGGCTGGCCAAAGGCGTCCGTGCAGCCTTCCACGATCGTGGCCACCGCCTCTCCGAACTCCTTCCGGATCGCGCGCAGCGTGGGCTCCCCGCCCTGATCTTCTACGGCGTCGTGCAGCAGCGCGGCGATCGCCTCTTCCTCACTGCCGCCCTGCTCCAGCACCAGCGCGCAAACCGAGAACAGATGGGATAAGTACGGGATTTGTGTGCCCTTCCGCAGTTGCGTGCAATGTAGCGCGGCGGCGAAATCCAGCGCCCGCCGGAACGTTGGCGTGATGATCATATTCGAGTCTACCGCGCGGCCGCGGCGGGTTTCCGCGAGGGCGTCCGCGCCTCCTGCTATCCTGACGGTCATGCGCCTGCTCGTGATTGCTCTGCTGCTTGCCGCAGGGACCGCGCACGCCGCGCTGGTTGGGGAAGTGCGGCGCGCCCTCGCGGCGAACGACTTTGCGAAGGCCGAAGCGCTGGTCCAGGAATTCCGCCGGACCCGCGGCGTCACGCCGGAGATGATCCTCGGATTATCCTGGCTGGGCCGGGGCGCGCTGGCGGCGGGCGCTCTCGATACCGCCGAGCGCTACGCCGCCGAGACGCGGGCGCTTTGCCTGGAGGCGCTCCGGTCGCGCGCGCTGGACGCGGACAAAGACTTGCCGCTGGCTCTCGGCGCCTCGCAGGAAGTGCAGGCCCAGGTGTTGGCCCGGCGCGGCCAGCGCTCCGAGGCCCTCGCGTTCCTCCACCAGGAGTTGGCGCAGTACTGGGACACCTCGATTCGGACGCGCATCCAGAAAAATATCCACCTGCTCAGCCTGGAAGGGCGTCCCGCCCCGCCGGTGGCGATCGCGCGGCATGTGGGTCCGGAGGCCCCCAAGCCGCTGGAGGCGCTCAAGGGATCCCCGCTCATCCTGTTCTTCTGGGCGCACTGGTGCGGCGACTGCAAGTTTCAGGCGCCCATCCTGGCCCGGCTGGCCGCGGAATTCGGACCGAGAGGACTGAAAATCGTGGCGCCCACCCAGCGTTACGGCTACGCCGCGCGCGGCGAAGAAGCCTCCCCCGAGGAGGAACTCGCTTACATCGGCGAGATCTTCCGCCAGTTCTACGCCGGCATCCCGGGCCTGACGGCGCCCGTGGACGAAGAGACGTTTCGCAACTACGGCGCCAGCACCACGCCGACCCTCGTACTGGTGGACCGGCAGGGGCTGGTGCGCCTTTACCACCCCGGACGGATGACTTACGAGGAACTGGCGCCGCGGGTGAAATCCCTGGTGGAAGGCGGCGTCAAACTTTCAGCAGCTCAATAAACCGCTTGCGCAGTTTCTCGGCTTGCGCGTTGTCCGGGGCGATGACCAGGATGGTGTCGTCCCCGGCAATCGTCCCGACGATTTCCGGCCATTCTTCGTTGTCCAGCGCCACCGCCACCGTGCTGGCGTTGCCCGGATGCGTCTTCAGGACGACGAGATTCTGGGCGCTGGCGGCATCCAGCAAAAACTCGGCCGCCAGCGACTCGAAAGACGGCCCGGCTTCACCCGGGGCCATCTCCTGATACCCGTCCGGAGTCTTGACCAGGCGCAGTTCGCGAATATCGCGCGAGAGCGTAACCTGGGTCGCGGCGATGCCCAGTTTCCTGAGCGCGCGGGCCAGTTCCTCCTGGGTCGAAATCCGCTGGGAGCGGATCAGCTTGAGGATCTGGCCTTGGCGGTACGACTTGCTCATGAGGTTGGCGTGGTCATGGTCTGGAGGCGGGCGCGCGCGTCGGCCAAGGCTTGCCGGACGTGCTCCGGGCCCGTCCCGCCGCGGATCTCGCGCGAGCGCATGCCTTCCTCCGGACGCATGTAGCGCGCGTAGCCGCCGCCGGCGAACTCGGGTGCGAACGCGGCCAGGGCTTCGTCGGTCCAGTCGGCCGGCCGCCAGCCGCGCTTCAGACTTTCGCGCACCAGCGACCCGACCAACTGATGCGCGCGGTGAAACGGTGTGCCGGCGCGCGCCAGCGCTTCCGCCAGGTCGGTGGCCACCACCCAGCTTGCCTCCGCCGCCGCGCGCGGTGCCTCCGGGCGCAACACCACGCTCGCGGCGACCACGCGCGCCATCTCCAGCGAGCCGTTCAGTTGATCGGCGGCGTTGAACAGCGCCGGCCACCCTTCTTGCAGATCGCGGTTATAGGTGGTGGGCAGCCCCTTGAGCATCACCAACATCGCGGTCAACTCGCCGATCACCCGTCCCGCCTTGCCCCGGATCAGTTCCAGCGAATCCGGGTTCTTTTTCTGCGGCATGAGGCTGGAGCCGCTGGTGACGCCGTCGCCGAGTTCCAGCCAGCCGAACTCCTCGCTGGAATACAGAATCCAGTCTTCGGCCAGCCGGCTGAGGTGCAGCATGGCGGTGGAGGCGGCGTAGAGATAATCGAGGACGAAGTCGCGGTCCGCCGCAACATCCATACTGTTGGCGCTGACGGCCGCGAAACCCAGGTCCCGCGCGATGGCCTCCCGGTCGAACGGAAAACCGCTGCCCGCCAGCGCGCCCGAGCCTAAGGGCAGGACGTTCGCGCGCCGCCGGGCCTCGCGAAAGCGCTCGCCGTCGCGCGCGAACATTTCAAAAAAAGCCAGCAAGTAATGCGGCCACAAGACGGCCTGCGCGCGCCGCAGGTGGGTATAGCCGGGGATCACCGCGGCGGGATAGCGCTCGGCCAGATCCAGCAGGGCGCTCATCAGCGCCGCCAGCCCGGCGTGCGCCTGGTCGCACGCATCCCGCAGCCAAAGACGCGCGTCCAGGGAGACCTGTTCGTTGCGGCTCCGCCCGGTGTGGATCTTGCCCGCCACCGCCCCCGCCCGTTCGCCAAGCAGGCGGATCACCAGCGTGTGAACGTCCTCGTCCGCGGCGCCCGCCAGCAGGCCAGGATCGGCCGCCGCGTCGCGGCGGATGGTCTCGAGGGCTTCCTCGACCGCCGCGCACTCCGCCGGGGAGAGGATGCCGGCCCGCGCGAGCGCCCGCGCGAACGCCTGCGACCCCGCCACATCCGCCTCCAGCAGGCGGCGGTCGAAGGCGAGCGAGCCGGAGAAGCGTTCAAAAACCTCCGACGGCCCGCTCTCGAATCGTCCGCCCCACAGCTTCACTGGCCTTTGCCCTCGAGCATCGCCTTCACCTTGATCGGCAGGCCGATCAGGTTAATGAACCCGAGCGCGTCCTTCTGGTCGTAGCTCGCCCCCATGGTGAAGCTGGCGATATCCAGCGAATAGAGCGAGTGGGGCGACTTGCGCGACACGGGCGAAACATTGCCCTTGTACAACCGCAAGGTCACCTCGCCGGTCACGGTCTGCGTCGTGGCGGCGAAGAAGGCGTCCAGCGCTTCGCGCAACGGCGTGAACCACAACCCGGCGTACACGAGCTCGGCGTAGTCGAGCGCCAGGCGCTGCTTGTAGTGCAGGGTGCGCCCGTCCAGGGTGAGCGCCTCCAGTTCGCGGTGGGCCAGGAAGATCAGCGTGCCGCCCGGCGTCTCGTAGCACCCGCGCGATTTCATGCCCACGAAGCGGTTCTCGACCAGGTCGATCCGCCCGATGCCGTGCTCGGCGCCGATGCGGTTGAGCGTCTCCACGATCCCCACGCCGCTGAGTTTCTCGCCGTTCACGGCCACGGGCACGCCCGCTGCAAAACCGATGGTGACGTCCTCGGGCTGGTCCGGAGCTTCCGCCGGGTTCTTGGTCAGCATCCAGACGGCCTCCGAGGGCGCGTTCGCGGGGTCTTCGAGTTCGCCGCCCTCGTGGGAAATGTGCCAGATGTTCCGGTCGCGGCTGTAGATCTTGGTGGTGGTCTGCGAAATCGGCACGTTGTGCTGGCGCGCGTATTCGATGGCGTCCTCCCGCGATTGGATGGTCCACTCGCGCCAGGGCGCGATCACCGCCAGGTGCGGCGCCAACGCCTTGTAAGTCAATTCGAAACGGACCTGGTCGTTGCCCTTCCCTGTGCAGCCGTGCGCCAGTCCGTCGCAGCCGGTGCGTAGCGCGACCTCCACCTGCTTCTTGGCCAGCAGCGGCCGCGCAATCGAAGTGCCGAGCAGATACTTGTGCTCGTAAATGCCCCCCGAGCGCACCAGGCGCCAAAGGTATTCGGTGACGAACTCCTCGCGGATGTCCTCGACGTGGCATTCGGAAGCGCCCGTCTTCAGGGCTTTCTCGCGCAGCCCCGCCAGTTCCTCGCCGCCTTGGCCGACATCGCCGCACACGGCGACCACTTCGCAGCCGTAGTTCTCTTTCAGCCAGGGAATGATGACGGAAGTATCCAGTCCGCCGGAATAGGCCAGCGCGACTTTCTTCGGTTTCTGCATAAAGGTTATCTCTTCGGATCAGATTTCACGGAACGGTCAGCCCAGCAGCATCAGCAGCAGCGCTTTCTGGGTGTGCAGGCGGTTTTCCGCCTGGTCGAAAACCCGGGACTGGGCCGATTCGATCACCTCGTCGGTGACCTCCTCGCCACGGTGGGCGGGCAGACAGTGCAGGAAAATGGCGCCGGGCGCGGCCTGCTTGAGGAGCGCTGCGGTCACCTGGTAGGGCCTGAAATGCCGCCGGCGGGTCTCGGCTTCGGCTTCCTGGCCCATGCTGGCCCAGACGTCGGTGTAGACGACATCCGCGCCGCGAACGGCCTCTTCGGGACTGGCGGTCAACAGCAGTTCCGCGCCGTTCGCGCGCGCGGCCGCCTGCGCGCGCTCCACGATCTCCGCGCAGGGGGCGTACTCTGGAGGTGTCGCCACGCGCACGTTCATCCCCAGACGGCACGCCGTGAGCATCAGCGAATGCGCCACGTTGTTGCCGTCGCCGGTGAACGCCAGCGTGCGGCCCCGCTCCTCGCCAAACGCTTCCCGGATGGTGAGCAGGTCTGCCAGCGCCTGGCAGGGATGGTACCGGTCGCTCAGCGCGTTGATGACCGGCACGGCGGACCAGCGGGCCAAGTCCTCCACCGTGGTCTGCGAGAACGTGCGCGCGACAATCCCGTTCACCCACCGGTCCAGGTTGCGGGCGACGTCCTTCAGCGGCTCCCTCCCGTTGACCGGTCCGTCCACGGCGACCGCATCCCCGCCCAACTGCCTGATAGCCAGTTCGAACGTCAGACGCGTGCGCAGCGAGGGTTTCTCAAACAGCAGCGCGATCGACTTGCCCGGCAGCGCCTGGGCGTACCGGGTCGGCGTGCGCTTCATTTCCGCAGCGAGCTCGAGCAGTTTCTCGACTTCGTCGTCGAGCAGATCAAGGTCACTCGTGAAGTCGGCGGCGTGCATCCGGAGGATCTGGTCGGGATAAAGGGCGGCGGACACGGGAAGAGCCTTCTGAATGTTTATTCAATACGATGAATAATTACACAAGGCAGGGCGCTACGTCAATCGCCGCCCGCCTGCCTTACAATACGCCACATGAGGCGCTACGCGATTTGGACGGGCTTGCTCGCGGCGGCGCTTGCCGCGCCCGCGCAGGAGTTGCCAGGGTGGACGAAAGGCAAGGGCTTCGGTTGGGTCTACGGGCCCCAAGACGAAGTCGGCGCGCTCAACGCCATCACGGCGCCGGCGCGCGTGCTGCGGGCGCTGCGGGAGGTAAAGAAAGGCAAAGTGTACGATCTGGGCGTCCGGGTGGACCGCACCTCCTACAAGTGGCCCGGCCATTCGCCCACCGAAATCTTGTCGTTTCGCTCCCCCGAGGGGATCAAGCGCGGCAAGGACGCCCCCGACTTCACGGGCAGCGCCAGCAAGCTGGGCTGGCACAGTTGCGCGCTGTTTATCTCCGACAACGTGGGCACGCAGATCGATGGCTTGGGCCACATTACGAAAGGCGACGACAACCACTGGTACAACGGATTCCGCGCCGCCGAGCACGACACGGACTTCGGCATTCTCAAGGCCGACGCGGACAAGATTCCGCCGATTGTTGCGCGGGCCGTGCTGATCGACGTTGCGGGCTGGAAGGGGGTAGACGCCCTGCCGGCAAATTTCCCCATCGGGCCGAAGGAGCTTGCGGCGGCCCTGGCCCGCCAGCAGGTGGAGGTGGAACCGGGCGACATCGTCCTGATCCGCACCGGCGCCGCGCGCTACTGGGGAGAAACCGGCGCCGATCACCGGAAACTGGCGGAACACGATTCGGCGGGCCTGACGCTGGCGGGCGCCAAGTGGCTGGTCGAGCAGAAAGGCGCGGTGATGATCGGCGCCGACACCAGCGGCACGGAAGTGGGCCAGGATCCCGCGCTGCCCGGCGCGGTGATTCCGGTGCACGAATACCTGCTGGTGGAGCAGGGCGTGCACATCGGAGAACTGCACTATCTCGAAGATTTGGCGCGCAACCGGGTATACCGGTTCACCTACGTGGCCATGACCAACCGGCTGAAGGGCGCGGTGGCCGGGACGGCCATGCGGCCCATCGCCATCGAATAAAAAAGCCCCAGCGCCGGCAGCAAACCGGCGCCGGGACCCCCTTGGCGGGTTCCGCGCTTCAGAACTTGAAGCTCAGCGAGAATTGCAGTTGGCGGGGCGGCCGCGTCGAGGTGATCCGCCCGGAGTTGACGTTTCCCGACTGGATCGTCGTGTTGGAGGCCGCGCCCCACTGTGTGTGGTTGAACGCGTTGAACATTTCCAGCCGGAACTGGATGCTGGCGAACTCTTTCACGGGCGTGATCTTCGAGAAGGCGAGGTTCCAGGTGTTGATGCCGGGATCCTCATAGACGCCGATGTGGGAGTTCCCCCAGGTGCCAAAGGCCGGATTGACGAAGCAATTGGCGTTGAACCAGGCGAGCCGGCCGCGGCCGCCGGGCACGTCGCGGGCGTCGCAAATGCGGTCCGGCATGATGCCGTAGCCCGTGCCGGAAACGTCGTTGGTGGACACCCGGCGCCAGGCGCCGGTGGTCATGTCCACAATGCCCGACACCGTCCAGCCGCGGATCACGCCGGCGCCGATGCCGGACGTCCCGCTGCCGAACTGCTTGCCCGGACCGAAGGGCAGGTCGTAGGAAAAGCTGTTGACGTAGCGCAAGCGCGGCGTCAGCTCCGCCGGACCTTTCCAGATGTACGCGTAGTCATTGTGCTGGTTGCCAATGTCGCTGTTGCCGAGCACGGAACTGGCCAGGTTCTTCGCGAACGTGAAACTGGACAGGTAGGTCAGCCCCTTCCAGTTGTTATTCCGGATGTTGGCGGCAACACCGTGGTAGTTGGAAAAGCCGATGGGGACCCAACTGCCCACGACGCCCCACTTGTTGGCGAACTTCCGCCGCGCGTCGATCGGTACGGTGGCCAGCGGACCCTGGGGTAGCGCGGGCGGATTGACGTCCACGAATTGCGGCAGCCGGATGGCCTTTACTCCCTGGTAGCTGATCTCCGCCGCCCAGTCGGTGGTCAAGCGCTGTTGAATGCTCGCGGACCATTCGCCGACCCGCGATACGGGATAGTCCTGCCGGATGAACCGGAAGGTATTGATCGGCCGGGCGAACGGCTGAGGAATCGCCGTGGGACCCGCGAACGGATAGTTGCCATTCACCCGGAGGCTGGGCACCTGCTCGCCGGAGGACGCCTGGGTTTCATACCGCAGCCGGAACGGACCCACCGCCGAGCTGATGTCCGACAACTGGTTTGTATTCGAGTTGCCGTCGTAGTAGAAGCCCGCACCCATGCGCAACACCGTGCGCGAAGTCATACTGAAAGCCAGTCCGAGCCGCGGCGCAAAATCCAGAGTCGAAGTGCGGTGGCCTTGCCGGGGCAAGTTCGGGTTCAGCGGAGCGTTCTTGCCGAAGCCTTTGGCCGGGTCCAGATAGTCCAGCGGGTTCTGGAGCACGTAGAGAATGTCGCCGTTGATTTCGTCGAAGGTAGCCACGGTGTGCCGCGGCACCAGCCACGGCGTCCAGTGCTCATAGCGCAGACCATAGTTTACGGTCAGGCGCTGCGTCACCCGCCAGGAGTCCTGGAGGTAGACGCCATAGTAGCGCTTGTGTCCACGGTAAGGAGCGTTGTTGAGCTGGAACAGCCCGCTCAGTGGCGTGCCGAGCAAGTAACTGGCGAACGCGTTGCCGCCCTGCGCGGTGATGCCCGCGGCGGTACGGGCCTGATTGCAGGCGGAAGTCGCGGGTCCGTCCGGACACGCCTGCGTGTAGACCGGGGTGAAGCTGAACGAGCCCTTGTCGTTCGACTGGCTCGGGTAGTAGAACCGCCTCTCAATCGTCTGGAAGCCGAACTTGAAGTTGTGGCGTCCGCGGATGTACGTCAGGTCGTCGCCGAGTTGATACAGATTGTCCGTGCCGTCCAGCAGAAAGCTCAGCGTCGAGTTCATATTGAAGCCCGTGCCGCCGAAGGCGGGGCCTCCGGGGAGCGTGGAAGTGTTCCGCAGGCCGATCGCGGAGGAAACATCGGGCACATTGAGATCCTTTCCGTACAGCCACTTCGGCCGGGCGTAGCCGACCGTGACGTCGTTCACCAGCGCGGGCGAAATCACCCGCGTCCAGTGGACGGCGGCGTTCATGTCGCTGGAATTCTGCGACAGGCCCGCCAAGGACTCGATTGACTGGTTAATGCTTGGGGTCACAGTTTTCCCCCAGCGGCCGTAGACGCGGTCTTTTTCGCTTTTGGCCCAGTCGATGCGGAACAGGCCCTGATCGCTGTCGATCCGCTGGCTGGAGAATGCCGCGTAGCGCGGGATGCCGTCGATGACGGTGTTGGGCCGCTGAATGTAGTCCTGGAGGAACTTCAGCGTCACCGGGTCGGTGCAGGGCGCGGTGGGGCCGCACAGTGGCGACTGCGCCTGCGGGATGCGGTTGCCGGGGAACGGACGCCGCAAACCGGTCTGCGGATCATAATCGAAGGGGTTGTAGATGACCGGCGTAGGCAGGAAAGTCCCTCCGGGCCCCGGCGGGCGATAGTTGGAAAAATCGCCGGCGCGCAGGTCGTCGGTGGGCACCGTGACGAAACTGAACGTCGACTGGCGGACGCGCAAGCCTTCATACGCCGCGAAGAAGAACAGCTTGTTGCGGAGCACCGGCCCTCCCAGGGCCCCGCCAAACTGGTTCTGGCGAAACGGGTTCTTGGCGCGCGCGTTCAGGTTGTTAAAAAACGTGTTGGCGTCGGTCTTTTCATTCCGGAGAAACTCGTAGGCTTCGCCGTGAAAGGAGTTCGAGCCGCTCTTGGTGATCACGTTGACAAACGCCACGCCGTTGCCGAACTCGGCGCTCAAGCTCGAGACGTGGATTTTGACTTCCTCGATCGCGGAGGGCGGATGCTGCGGTGTCGCTTGGCGGTAGACCGAACTCTGTACGTTCACGCCGTCGATCGACACATTGGTGGCCGAGTCCCGGTTGCCGGCCGCGAAAATTCCGGACTGGCGGAAGATCGGGTTGGTCTGATTAGCGCCCAGCACCGCGTTGTTCGAAAAAGCCGCGAACGAGGCCTGCGGGGATAGGCTTTGCAGCGTCACGTGCGGCAGGGTGACCGCGAGATCGAAGAAGTTACGGCCATTCAGCGGCAGATTCTGCACCAGGGTGTTGACGATCGTGCCGGAAATCTCCGCCGAGGCGGTATTGATCAGTTCGGCGCCTTCGGCCGAAACGGTGACGGATTCGGCGGCGTCGCCGACTTGCAGGTTGAAGTCGACCTGCGCCGGCTGTGTCACTTGCGCGACGCGGTTCTTCACCTCCGAGCGCTTAAAACCCGCGGCCTGGACGGAAATGTCATAGGTGCCGGGCACCACCGAGGGAAAAGAATACGAACCGCTGTTATCGCTGGTGGTCGAGCGTTCCTCTCCCGTCGCGGTGTTCCGGATAGTCACTTTGGCGCTGGGAACCGCGGCGCCTGTGGGGTCGACAATCAAACCTCGAATGCTGGACGATGTTTCCACCTGAGCCCATACCACCGTTGCCAGCAACGCAAGGCAGACGATAAGCCATCGGCGAGTCCTCATTGAGACAACCTCCCTTGAAATCGGATAACCATGGAAATCCTCACTCCCGCAAAAGCGCTCCGGCGGACACGGCCGGTTAAAGCAGCTCTTACAAAACAAAAACCGCTTTGACACAAAGCTTAGGCCCAACGCTAACGAAGCCGGCGGGAGATGTCAAATATCGAAACCGGCGGGGAACGAATCTAATGTTGAGATGGAAAGGTCCTGAATCTGGCCGTGAGCGGATGAGCCGCGGCGCGTTTATTCCAGCCGGAGCGCGGCGACAATCAGCCCCAGTTCCCGCGCATCCTGCGGGGTCGAGACCGTACGGTCGACTTCGAACTCCAGCGTGATTTCCTCGGCGCGGGGAAGGAGGCGTTCGTAGACGTAATCGCCGGGCGCCGAGAATGTGGCCGGGGGCAGCGGCTGTCCGTTGGCGCGCGCGGTCAAGGTGACAGAAGCGTGCGCCTTCAGCAGGGCGGGCGGCGCGTAGAGAACCAGTTTCAGCACCGGTGGGCGGCCCGCCTCCCAGCGGGCGCGCGCCGCAAAGCGCCGCCGGGTCCACCGCCAGCCGGCGCCTTCCGACGGGTGCCAGCCGTCGCCCAGTTCGACGTTCGCCATTTCCCACGTGCTGCGCGCCAGGCAGAAGACGCGTTCATCGTGTTCCGGGTGCACCGGATCGGAGGCCTGCTGGTCGCCCGTGGCCAGCCAATCGAGAATTTCCCAATGCGTGCGGCGCAGCATCCGCCGGAGGGCGGTTTGGGTGAAGATCCAGAAGTTGCTGTTGTCGTCGTTGAGTTCGCGCTCGTCCACCAGGTACGCCAAGGGCTGGCCGCCGATCGGCGCGCCGTCCGGCAGACAGCGCGCCACGCGCGTGCTCAAGACGCAGTAGCGGGCGTGGCGGGCGATGGTCTCCAGCACGGCGAAGGGATTTTTCAGGTGGTAGAGCGCGCCCAGCAGCAGCGCCAGACCGCACCGTTCCACCGGAAAGGTCCAGGCGCCGTCGATGTTGGCTTCCTGAATCGTGACGGAGGAACCCAGCGCTTCTTTCAGCGCATAGGCGCCGGCGAGGCCGTTGTGATGGGTGACGGGGTAGTCGACCGCATAGAGCGTGCAGCCGAGCGACTCGAGGAAGAACGCCAGATCGCCGTCGGCGCAGCCAAGGTCGACGATCGGGTCGCCGCCCGCCAGCGCCAGCAGGCGGCGCCGGTCACCGGTCAACAGGCAATCCAGGTGAACCAGATTCGCCAGCGAGTCGTAGGGATACCACCGGACGTCCGGACGCGCCCGCTTCAGCGCGGCCAACCGCTGCTGAAACGCCTCGGCTTGCCGCCGCAGGACGGAAATATCGTCCGCCGGACGCGCTACCATGCCACCGGTTTCCCGGGGTCCAACTCCCAGACTTCCACCCCAAGATGGCGCACCATGTCGGCCACTTCCTTGGGCGTGCCGGTGAGCAGCGGGAAGGTGCCCCAATGCATGGGGATGACTTTCTTTGGTTGCAGCAGCCGACAGGCGACGGCGGCTTCCTTCGGGCCCATGGTGAAACGGTCGCCAATGGGCAGAAAGCAGAGCTCCGGTTCATACAGCTCGCGAATCAGCGCCATGTCGGAGAACACGTTGGTGTCGCCGGCGAAGTACGCGCGCCGGCCGTCCTCGAAGTGCAGGACATAGCCTGCGGGTTCGCCGCCGTAGAGCATGCGGCCGTCTTCCAGAATTCCGCTCGAATGGATGGCGTGCGTCATGGTGACCGTCACCGGTCCCAGCTTCAACGAGCCGCCCTTGTTCATGCCGTTGACCTTCGTTACGCCTTTCGATTCCAGCCAGTGCGACACCTCGTAGATCGCCGCAATCTCGGGCTGGAACTGTGCGGCGAGGCGCAGCGCGTCGCCGATGTGGTCAAAGTGGCTATGGGTGAGCAGCAGCACGTCCACGCGGTCCAGCGCGTGGCCCGCGGGGTAGGACGGGTTGCCTTCCATCCAGGGATCGGTCAGGATCACTTCGCCCGAGGGCAGGCGAAGGGAGAACGTACTATGGCCCAGCCAAGTGATTTCAATCATGCATTCCCCTCAGATGATGCGGTCGCGCGCGCCCGGCAAGGCGGCGCTTTTTCATCATCGCACCGGGCGGCGCGCAGGGACAAGCCGCGCACTCCTCGCCCGCTCGCGCCGCGCCGGGAGGTGCCGGATAATAGAGGACGGCCGGTGAACTTTCCGGCAGGCGCGAACCGGACGCTGGCGGGACGGGATGGATTCATGCCGCTGAAATCGTTGGATGAGTATGTGGAATTGGCCGCCGCGGCCCATGGGCATATGTGCGCCGGCCAGATGTTGGGTTTGCGTCTTGCGCTGCGCGGCCTGGAGTTGCTGGGGATTCAGGATCCCGCCGGCGCCGACCGCAAGCGTCTGGTGACCTTCGTGGAAATCGACCGCTGCGCCACCGACGCGATTCCGATCGTGACCGGCTGCCGGCTGGGCAAGCGCGCGCTGAAATTCCGCGACTTTGGCAAGGTGGCGGCCACCTTCTGCGACCTGAAGGAGGACCGGGCGGTGCGGGTCGTCGCCCGGGAGACGTCCAAGCAGAAGGCGCGGGAACTGTTTCCCGAGATCGCCGACCGCAACCAGCAGCAGATGCGGGCGTACCGCGAGATGCCGCCCGAGGAGTTGTTCGACCACCAATGGGTCCGGGTGCGGCTGGGACCGGAGGAGTTTCCCGGCTTCAAAGGGCCGCGCGTGGTGTGCGACGAGTGCGGCGAGGGCATCAACTTCCTGCGCGAGGTACGGCGCGGCGGGCGGGTGCTGTGTAAGGCGTGCGCCGGCGAGCGGTACTACGAACCGCTCTGACCGCGCTGGGAGGCGGGCAGGCTGCGCCACGGGAGGATGAAGCTTTTCTGCTGCGCTATTACATCACGGACCGGCAGGCGCTGGGCGGAACCGAAGCGCTGGTGGCCCACGTCGCCCGCGTTTGCCGGGCGGGCGTCGACTACGTGCAGGTGCGGGAAAAAGACCTCGACGCGCGCGCGCTGTACGCTCTGACGCGGCAGGTGATGGCGGCCGCCGCGCCCGCCGGGACGCGTGTGTTGGTCAACGACCGGACGGATGTGGCGCTGGCCGCCGGCGCCGCCGGGGTGCATTTGCGGGCGGATTCCCTTGCTCCCCGCCAGTTGCGGCGGATCACGCCGCCCGGCTTCTTGATCGCGGTTTCCTGCCATGCCGCCGCGGAAGTGATCACGGCCGCGGAGGAGGGCGCCGACCTGGTGGTATTAGGCCCCATCTTTGACACCCCCTCGAAGCGGGCGTACGGACCGCCTCTGGGCCTGGCCGTCCTGCGGGAGGCCTGCTCGCGGGTGGCGATTCCGGTGCTGGCGCTGGGCGGCATCACCGCGGAACGCATCGCCGCGTGCCGGGAAGCGGGCGCCGCCGGCATCGCGGCGATCCGCCTGTTTCAGGCGGACGCCGCCAGCGCGTGAAGCGCTTCTTTCAGGCGCGGGTGCCGCCCGTACAACTCCAGGGCCGAGGTGGCCGTGTTGCGGTAAAAGCGGCCCAGCACGGGGTTGGCGCGAGCCAGCGTCTGGAATTCGCGCAGCACCTGCTCCAGGTCGCCCGCCGCCAGCGCCCCGCTCCAGCTTTTGCGTCCGGAGTAACAGTACGCCCGCAGCGCCTGCTGGATCTGCCGCTCCAGAATGGCCGACGCGGCGGTCTTGTGAAAACCGCACGCCTGGAGAGATTGCATGGCCGCCTCGAGCAGCGGCACGAACACGCCCGTCGAGAGCGAGAGCGCGGCGCGATAGGCGGGCAAGCGCCCGGAATCGATCTCCACAAACTTCGCTTGCAGCTCCCGGACCAGCCAGCGCGCTACCCGCATCGCCCCCGGACTGCCTTCGGCGATGAAGCGTTGGAGATGAAACCCCGTCACCGGATGCAGCGATCCGGTTTCCGCGCCGCGTTCGGCGAGCGGCAGCAGCGCCTGGCTGTCGGCCACCCCGCAAAACAAGGCGACGCGGCCCTTCCAGGAAAGGGCGTCCGCCAGCGCCTGGACGGTGCCGGCCACCTGTGGCTCCGGCACGGTGATGAGCACGATAGCGGACCGGTCAAGTTCGGCGTAACCACGGACGGGTACGCCGACGCCAAGCTGGTTGGCGATCCGGCTGGCCAGCCGGTACGAACGGGCCGCAACGGGCCCCAACCAGACGGACAGGGTGGGTAGCTTGGTAACAAAGCAGGAAGTCACCCGTCCGCCGCCGACCAAGGCAAACTGCTTCATAGATTATTCTGCCGTCAGACTTGCCAGGGCGCGGCCCTTGAGCGCCCTGACCCGGTCCCGGAGTTGCGCCGCTTTCTCGAATTCGAACCGTCGCGCCGCTTCCCGCATGCGCACTTCGAGTTCCGCGATCAACCGTTCGCGCGACTCCGGCGTCAGGGTGTCCTCCGGCTGTTCCGTTTCCAGCGGCACCGTGACGTAGTCGGCCTCGCAGAGCGCCACCAGCGCCGAGTCAATCGGCTTGATGATGCTTTGCGGGATGACGCCGTGCTGCTCGTTATAGTCGAGTTGCGCCCGCCGGCGGCGGTTGGTCTCGTCGATGGCGCGCCGCATGCTGTCGGTGATCACGTCGGCGTACAGAATGGCCCGCCCGTGCACGTTGCGGGCCGCCCGCCCGATCGTCTGGATCAGCGAACCCGACGAGCGCAGAAAACCTTCTTTGTCCGCATCCAGAATCGCCACCAGCGAGACCTCCGGCAGGTCCAATCCTTCGCGCAACAAGTTGATGCCGATTAGCACGTCGAAATCCCCGCGCCGGAGATCGCGCAAAATTTTGACCCGGTCGAGCGTGCTGACCTCCGAATGCAGATAGCGGCAGCGGACCCCTACCTCGGAGTAATAGCTAGCCAGATCCTCTGCCATGCGCTTGGTCAGCGTTGTCACCAGCACCCGCTCGCCGATCTCGGCGCGCCGCCGGATCTCGGCCAGCAGATCGTCCACCTGGCCCCGCACCGGCCGGACCTCCACTTCGGGGTCCACCAGGCCCGTAGGCCGGATGATCTGCTCCACCACCACCCCGCCGCTCTTGGTGAGTTCATAGGGACCCGGCGTCGCCGACACGTAGATCACCTGATGGACCCGGTGCTCGAACTCCTCGAAGGTCAGGGGCCGGTTGTCGAGCGCGCTCGGGAGCCGGAAACCATGCGCCACCAGCACCTCCTTCCTCGACCGGTCGCCGTGATACATGGCCCGCAATTGCGGAATCGTTTGATGGCTCTCGTCAATGAACAGCAGCGCATCGTGCGGCAGGTAGTCGAGCAGCGTTGGCGGCGCCTCCCCGGGCAGCCGGCCCGAAAAATGCCGCGAGTAATTCTCGATGCCGTGGCAATAGCCGACCTCTTTGATCATCTCCAGGTCGAAAAGCGTCCGCTGCCACAGCCGCTGCGCTTCAATCAGCTTGCCCTGCTGCTCCAGTTGCGGATGCCACCACTCGAGCTCCTGACGAATGCTTTCGAGCGCCGCTGCCTTGGTCGCGGGGGTCATCACGTAGTGGGTCTTGGGGTAAATCGGCAGCCGGGTGTAGGTTTGGCGCACCTGTCCCAGCAGGGGATCCACCTGCGCCAGGTTGTCGATCTCATCGCCCCACATCTCGATCCGGTAGGCGTAATCGTCGTAGGTGGGATAGACCTCGATTACGTCGCCCCGCACCCGGAACGTGCCGCGCCGGAAATCGTGGTCGCTGCGGTCGTAAAGGATCTCCACCAGTTTCCCCAGCAATTCCTTGCGGGTGATGCGCTGCCCTTTTTCCAGCAGCAACAACATGCCATAGTAAGCCTCCGGCGAGCCCAATCCGTAAATGCAACTCACGCTGGCGACGATGATGCAGTCGCGCCGTTCGAACAGCGATCTGGTCGCCGACAGGCGCAGCTTGTCCAATTCGTCGTTGATCGTGGCTTCCTTCTCGATGTAAACGTCGCTCGAGGGAATGTAGGCCTCCGGCTGGTAGTAATCGTAATAGCTGACGAAGTATTCCACCGCGTTGTTTGGGAAGAACCCTTTGAACTCCTGGTAAAGCTGCGCGGCGAGCGTCTTGTTGTGCGCCAGAATCAGCGCCGGGCGCCCGGCGGCCTCGATCACCTTGGCCATGGTGAACGTCTTGCCCGAGCCGGTGACCCCCAGCAGCACCTGGTGGGGCTCGCCGTGGCGCAGGCCGCGCACGAGTTCCTCGATCGCGCTCGCCTGATCGCCCCGCGGCGAGTACGGAACCACCAGTTGGAAACTCATAGTCCTCATTGTTCCGGCCGATTCGGCCGGACGCAACACGAAAATGCGGGAAGCCGGGGATACCAGCTTTCCCCACCTCTGCCCACCCTCGTTCGGAACAGGGCTGACGCTCCAAACAGCACGCGGACTCCCCCCGCGCGGGCGCGCGATTCGTGCGCGGCGACTGGCGCCGGAAACCACCTCGCGCAATCCGGCTTGGGTCCAGCGCGCTAGTAGCGGGGAACGGTAGGGTCTACCTCCAGGCTCCACCGGTCGATGCCTCCGGCCATGCTGGTGCACGCCGTTACGCCCTGCTCCCGGAGCCACGCCACCACCTGGAGGCTGCGCATGCCGTGATGGCAAACCACCACGATCGGCGTTTCTTCGCCTTCGAGCGAGGGCAACGCGGCAGGGATGGTGCGCATGGGAATCAGTTCGCTGCCTGCGATGCGGGTGAGGGCGTGTTCGGAGGGTTCGCGCACGTCGATCATCCGGACCGGCTGTCCGGCATCGAGCCACCGCTTGACGTCCAGCGGCGTGACTTCCCAAGGGAGTTCTTCAGGCATATGCCCATTATCCGACGCCAGGCTCCGGGAGCGGGACATCCGGCTGCGGCGCCCGCGCCGTTGCGCGCGCCCGGCCCTCCTTGTATGGTCGGGACATGGCCACGGATCTCACCGAAGCCCTCGCCCTGCATGGCGGCCCGCCGGCCAAGCGCACGCCGTTCGGCGCCGGACGCCGCCACGGCGAGCGCGAAAAACGCCTGCTGGAGGAGGTCATCGACTCCGACGTACTCTTCTACTTCTTCGGCAGCAAGGTTTTCGCCTTGCAGGAGGAGTTCGCCCGCCGCTACGGAAGGCGCCATGCGATTGCCTGCGCCAGCGGCACGGCGGCGGTTCACATCGCCATTGGCGCGCTCAACCTGCCGCCCGGGCGCGAGGTCATCACCACGTCCATCACGGACATGGGCACGCTTACCGGCATTCTCTATCAGGGTCTGGTTCCCGTTTTCGCCGACGTGGATCCCGGCACGCTGAACATGGATCCGGAATCGGTGCGCGAACGGATCACACCGAAGACCGGGGCCATTGTGGTGGTGCATCACAGCGGCCTGGCCGCGGACATGGACGCCTTCCTCGCGCTCGGCGGCGAATTCGGCATCCCGGTCATCGAGGACTGCGCGCAGGCGTTCTGCTGCGAGTACCGCGGCCGCCTCGCCGGAACCATGGGCGTGCTGAGCACGTTCTCCCTCAACCATTTCAAGCACATCACCTGCGGTTCGGGCGGCCTGGTGCTCACCGACGACGACTCCCTGCGTTACCGCGCCGCCTTGTTCCTCGACAAGTGTTATCAACGTGAGGAAAAGATCCGGAACCCGTTCTTTCTGGCCCCCAACTACCAGATGACGGAGCTTCAGGGGGCGGTCGCGCTGGCCCAACTCGAAAAGGTGCGGGAGATCGTCGACCGCCGGAACGGGCTGGGCACGCGCCTGGACCGCCACCTGGCGGGAATTGCCGGCGTGTCGCCGCAGGTGACCCCCGTAGGATGCCGCCACACTTACTTTCTGTATCTGTTCCGCCTGGACCGCGCTTTCCTGCGGTGCACCGCCCGGGAGTTTTCCGAGGCCCTCAACGCCGAGGGCGTCCCGAACGCGGACCACCTCATTACCGGCGGGCGGCCGGTCTATCTCTACGACATTTTCGTGAACCGTTCCGCGTTTCCGGGAACCAGCTACCCGTTCTCGCCGGACCGCGTCTATCAGTGCGGCGATTGCCCCGCAGCCGAGGCGGCGTTCGAGGACTGGATCACGATGAACGTCCACGAGCACTACACCGAGGAGGATATCGACGAAATGGCGCGCGGCATCGAGAAAGTGGCGCGCTGGTTCGCGGCGCGCTGAACGGCGTTTCGTCCGGGCGCGCCCGCGGGTCATGCGGGAGCCCACCTGGAGCTTTCGAATCTTCCCTGGCGCGGCAGCATCACCAATAAACTATGGCTTCCCCAAACCGCCTCCTCCGTGAGAAGAGCCCGTACTTGCTCCAGCACGCTTACAACCCGGTGGACTGGTATCCCTGGGGCGAAGAAGCGTTTGCGAAGGCGCGCGCGGAAGACAAGCCCATCTTTCTCTCCATCGGCTATTCCACCTGCCACTGGTGTCACGTGATGGAGCGGGAGTCGTTTGAAAGCGAGGCAACGGCGGAAATTCTCAACCGGCATTACGTGCCGGTCAAAGTCGACCGGGAAGAACGCCCCGACGTGGACCGCATCTACATGACTTACGTCCAGGCCACCACGGGCGGCGGCGGCTGGCCGATGTCGGTCTGGCTGACGCCGGAGCTGAAGCCGTTTCTGGGCGGCACATATTTTCCGCCGGACAACCGGTACGGCCGGCCCGGATTCCCGGCGGTGCTGGAGTATGTGGCGGAGAAGTGGAAATCCGACCGCGCCCAGATTGTCGCCTCGAGCCGGGAGGTGATCGAAGAGATTCTGCGGCAGACGGCGATCGCGCCCGCCGCCCACATCGCCGGAAAGGAGGCGCTCGACAGTTGCTTTTACGCCCTACGCCGCAGCTTTGACGCCCGCCTGGGCGGCTTCGGCGGCGCGCCGAAGTTTCCGCGGCCGGTGGCGTTGAATTTCCTACTGCGCTATTGGGCGCGCACCCGGAATGAGGAAGCGCTCGAGATGGTGCTGAAGACGCTCGACGCCATGGCCCGCGGAGGCATGCACGATCAGCTTGGCGGGGGCTTCCATCGTTATGCGGTGGACGCGCGCTGGTTCGTGCCGCACTTCGAAAAGATGCTCTACGACCAGGCGCAGCTCGCGATTTCCTATTTGGAGGCGTATCAGATCTCCGGGCAAGAACGCTACGCGGCGGTGGCGCGCGGCATTTTCGAGTACGTCCTGCGCGAGATGACCGACCCGGCGGGCGGCTTCTATTCGGCGGAGGACGCCGACAGCGTCATCGATCCCGCCGAGCCGCACAAGAAGGGTGAAGGCGCCTTCTATGTATGGAGTCAGGAGGAGATCGACGCCCTGCTGGGACAGCCCGCGGCGAAATATTTGAGCTATCACTACGGCGTGGAGGCGGGGGGCAACGTCTACGAAGATCCGCACCAGGAGTTCACCGGGCGGAACATCCTGGCCGTGACCCGTTCGGCCGAGGAGACGGCCCGGCACTTCGAGGCGCCCGTCGAAACGGTGCGCGCGGCGATCGAGGAAGGCCGGCGGCGCCTGCTCGAGGCGCGCGGACGGCGCGTGCGGCCCCATTTGGACGACAAGATTCTGACCGCCTGGAACGGACTGATGATTTCGGCATTCGCCAAAGGGGGGGCGATTCTGGGCGAGCCACGTTATCTGGACGCGGCGCGGCGGGCCGCGGACTTTCTGGCGCGCGAGATGTACCGCCCGGCGGAGGGCATCCTGCTGCGCCGGTATCGTGGCGGCGAAGCCGCCATCCCCGGCTTTGCTGACGATTATGCGTTCTTCGCGCAGGCCCTGCTGGATCTGTACGAGGCCGCCTTCGATCTGCGCGACCTGGATCTCGCCACGGAACTGACCCGGCGGCAATGCGAACTCTTTGAGGACTCTGAGGGCGGAGGCTTTTACAGCACGGCGGCTGGCGACCCGTCCCTGGTGATGCGGATGAAGGAGGATTATGATGGGGCCGAACCGAGCGCCAATTCGGTGACGGCGCTCAACCTGGTTCGCCTGGCGGAATTCACCGGGGAGGAGGCGTTTCGCTCCTCGGCCGAGCGCCTGTTCCGCGCCTTTTCACCCCGCCTGACGACGGCGGGCGTCACTGTGCCGCAAATGCTGGCCGCCTTGGATTGGTTCCTGCACAAGCCCAAACAGATCGTGCTGGCGGGCGCCGCCGGATCCGCGGAACTGGCCGCGCTGGCCGCGGAGGTCCACCGGCGCTACCTGCCCGGCCGCGTGATCCTGATGCTGGATACGGAAGAGTCGCGCCGCGCGCTGGCGGCCCGCCTGCCCGCGCTGGCAGGCATGGCGGCGAATCCCGGACCGGCCGTGGCGTACGTGTGCGAAGACTTCGCTTGCCGGCTGCCCGTTTCCGAACCGGCGGCTTTCCGCGAACTGCTAAACTGAAAGCTCATTCCAAAAATTCAAAGGGAACTCTGGAGGCCTTATGGAAAGACCAGGCGCAACCACGATGAAGGGCAATCCGCTGACGCTGCTCGGACCGGAACTGAAACCGGGCGATCCGGCGCCCGACTTTCAAGTCGTGGACCCGACGCTTTCCGTGGTGGATCTGGCGAAGACCGGCAACAAGGTGCGCATCATCAGCGTGGTGCCTTCGCTGGATACACCCGTTTGCGACCTGCAAACCAAGCGTTTTAACGAAGAAGCAGGCCGGCTTTCCAACGTGGACATTCTGACCGTGAGCATGGACTTGCCGTTCGCGCAGAAGCGGTGGTGCGGCGCGTTCGGCGTCGAGAACGTAAAGATGCTGTCGGATCACCGGGACGCTTCGTTTGGGCTGGCATACGGAACCTTGATCAAGGATCTGCGGCTCGAGTGCCGGGCGATCTTTGTGCTCGACGCGCAGAACGTCATCCGGCACGCCGAGTACGTCAAAGAGGTCGCCGATCATCCCAACTACGAAGCCGCCCTCGCCGCGGCTAAGGCGGCCGCGGCGTAGCGTCATTCCCGCGGGGCGCGCCCTGCTGTTTCACCTTTGGGCCTTTGCTCACCGGTCATGCTGGGGGTGGGGGCCTCTGCCCGCTTACTGATAGCGTTCGTGCCGCTGCTGGCGCGGCTGCGGAGCCAGCCGGCCTCGATCGGCCCCGCGCGGGGCGGTTAGTGGCCGGACACCGTTGGCGCCGGGAGCTATACTGGCCGAGGCCGATGCCCCTGCGCAAAGAGGGGTTGTTTGCGGGCGGCGGGAGGCCGGGGAGGGAATCGTGTTCAGGCGTAACCTGATTGCCGTGCTCGTTGCGCTGACATCCCGCCGGTGCGCGCGATGAGCGGCCCCTTCGATCTGCAACGATTCGTCGACGCGCAGGAGGGCGTGTATGCGGCCGTGATCGCCGAATTGCGCGAAGGGCGCAAGCGGAGCCACTGGATGTGGTTCGTTTTTCCTCAGATTCGCGGGCTGGGCACGAGCGCGATGGCGCGGAGGTATGCGATCTCCTCCGCGGCGGAGGCGCGCGCTTACGCCGCGCATCCGGTCCTGGGCGCGCGGCTGCGAGAGTGCACCGCGCTGGTCCTCCAGGTGGAAGGCCGCGCGATCGGACAGATCTTCGGTTACCCGGACGACTTGAAGTTGCGCTCGTGCATGACTTTATTCGCCGCCTGCGCGCCGGACCCGGCTTTGTTCCAGGCGGCGTTGGCGAAATACTTTGGCGGCGCGCCGGACCCCCTGACGCTGGCGGCGCTCGGGGAAGAGCGGCCGCGATCCTGATTTGGCGTTCAGGAACCGCCGGTGATGCGGCCTCGCGCCGCAGGCGCTTGGGCCTGACCAAGGGCAACTTCCGTTGCCCGTTTTTCGCCCCAAGTTCCCCCGTCGGGCTCTCATCGGGTTTTCCGGTTTTCGCCGAATGGCGCCGGGCGATGGTTCAGGCCGCCTGGCGCGCGGGCGGAGGGTTCGGTTGAGCGCGCTCCTGCCACCCGCGCTTTGCGCCGGGCGGGGAGCGGCGGGCCGGTTACTCGTCCGCCGCCGAGAAACTCAGCGCCGCAGAGTTGATGCAGTAGCGCAATCCGGTCGGCTCGGGTCCGTCGGGAAACACGTGGCCCAGATGGCCGTTGCACTTACGGCAAAGCACTTCGTCGCGCAGCATGCCGTAGCTGGTGTCGGCGGCGACCTTGATATTCTCTTCGGCCAGCGGCGCCCAGAAACTCGGCCAGCCGGTACCGGAATCGAACTTCTGCCCCGAGTGAAACAGCGCGTTGCCGCAACCGGCGCAACGGTAGATGCCCGGCGTCTTGTGCTTGTGATACCGGCCCGTAAAGGCGAGTTCGGTGCCGTGCTCGCGGAGCACGGAGAAGCCGAGCGGCGTCAACTGGCGCCTCCACTCCTCTTCGCTTTTGACCACGGTTTGTCCGGCCACCTCCCCCACCCGCTCGCCGCGGGCGTTGAACTCGGTGACGGTAACCGGCTCAGCCGGCGGCGGCGGTGCGGACGGCCGTTTCGCGGTTTCTTCCGGCATCTGACACGCTCCCAGTAGCAGGCACGCGGACAACCACCAGGAAACTTGCAGAACTCCCGGCGCTGGCCGCTCGCCGCGTTTCATGTGGATGCTCTGAGTGTAGCGCCGGGGCCGCGCCGCGGGCGCAAGCCGGCGGGCGCCGTCACGCAATCCGCAGCGAAAACAGATCGGCGTCCTGCAACACGAAGCGCAACCGCACCGGGCGCCGCGTCCAACGCGGCCGGTCGAGCAGACGCACGCTCTTCTCGATAAAGTCGCCGTACAGGACCGGAGTCTGCTCCAGCGCGTAGCCGGGCAGCGGCTGGCGGTTCTCGTCCAGCACTTCGTAGCGGACGCTACCCCAAGCCGACGTGGCGAAGTTCAACAGCAGGTTGGTCCCTTCGCAGGAGAACGGCTTGGTGATGAGCTCGCCGCCACGGTAATCGCCGTGGGCGCTCGCGAACCCGTCGGTGCGCACGGTCATCCGCTCGACGTGGGCGCTGGCGAAGTTGTAGTGCCGCTGCACGTACAGCGAGAGTTCGCCGTCGCCCGTGGGCAGGACGCCGGTCATCACCATGTTCGTGCGGTGGACCCAGTTCCGCGGGTCCCGCCCCGGGCGGATGAAGGCTTCCAGAAACCGGCGGTCCCAGTGCAGGCCATCGCGGCTGGTCATGAACACCGTGTCGGAGATGCCGTCGCCCGGTACGTCCGGCACCGGCTTGCACCAGTAAACAAACCGTTTCGGAAACGCCAGGTAGATTTGCGGGGCGCGGAAGTAAGGAGTCGTGGCATTTGTGTAGAAATGCTCTTGCGGCGCGGCGCCGTAGTCGGCCCATTCGCCTTTGCTCCAATTCAGAAAATCCGCAGACTCGGCGCGCTTGATGGTGCGAATCCCCTGGCCGAAGTCGCGATAGATGGCCACGTAGCGGCCCCGCAGCGGGTCGAAGAAGGCCACGTTCAGGGAATCGAAAGCGCCATCGGTGAGGATGGGCTCCTTCCGGATCAGTTCCCACCGCAGCCCGTCGGCCGAGCGAAAGGCGAACAGTTGCCGGTCGCCGCCGACGGCTTTGTACCGCTCGGCGGGCGGCGCGGCGGGATTGGTGTCGAGAAAGGGCGCGAAGTTGTGCGAGCCTTGTCCCTGCCAGACGATGTTATTCGCCTTGCTGCCGTTGAACTCCAGCAGGTTCAGGGTGGGCTTGGTCCATTGGATCCCGTCCTTGGACTCCGCATAGCACGTCTGGCCGGGGTTCTTGGGATGCAGCACCTCGTCCGCCCGGAGCAGGCGGGGGTTCGCATAATCGGGCAGCGACCAGCCGCGATAGTACATGCGCATCTTCTCACCGTCCGGGAACACCGTGCCGTAGAGGCTGACGTTGCCCTCCCAGGGCTGGTCGAAGGCCAGCACTTTGCCGGCGGAGACCGGCGGATGCATCCGCAGCGTGGCGCCCTGCATCGACTCGATGAGGAAGTCGTCCACGAAAAGCTGGAGTTGGCTGCCGATGCGCAGCGGTTGCGCGGGCGCCGCCGGGGCGGTCCGAACCGCCAGCGGCAGCGCGGCGAAGAGAAGAGTCCTTCGGGTCATCATGATATTCGTCGAACGGGAGGGCGCGCCTGCCGTTCCGTCAGAAGTATCAAAAGTACCGGGGAAACGCCAGCGTGTTACCCGCGCGCTCGTGCTGGAATCGAAAAAGGCCCGTTGCCGCAAGCGGCCGCGGCGCCGGGCCTGGTTCCATTCGAGACGAACTCCGGACCGCTGGTAAACGGGAAGGGGGACGGCGAAGCGCCGCCCCAAAATTCCGCGCGAACGTCCGGTTTACCACATCAGCCGCAACGCAAACTGAATCTGCCGGGGCGGCAACTGGCTCTGCACCACGCCGAACTGCGGGTTGTTGATGATGCGGCCCACGATGTTGTAATTCGCATTGTTGAACAGGTTGAAGAACTCCGAACGGAATTGCAATTGGAAACGCTCCGTCAGGCGGAAGTTCTTGGCCGCGGTCAGATCCAGGTTTACCAGTCCGGGTCCGATGATGGTATTGCGGCCGACGTTGCCGAACGCCGCCGCGGGAGGCAGCGCGAACGCGGCCGTGTTAAACCACCGGGCGGTTGTCCGCTGGTCCCCGGCGAGCCGCCAGTTCTGTCCGGGCACGGCGTTGGGCCGGATCAGGATGGCGCCGGTGCCGCCGCCAATGCCCGCGGTATCGCCCGACAGGTTGGCGGTAAAGGGGAAGCCCGTCTGCATCGAATGGATGCCCGACAACTGCCATCCACCCAGCACCCAACCGGCGGGACCACTGGCAGTGAGCCAGCGCCGGTTCCTGCCGAAGGGCAGGTCCCACACCATCGTGTTGACCATGCGGTGACGCACGTCGAACGAGGCGAGCCCGCGTTCGCCGCGCAGGAAGTGCGCGTCCTGGGGCGGAGAGTTCTCCGCGCCGCCCGCGCCGCCGGCGTTCCGGAACTGCGGAGCGTTGGTGATGGCCTTGGCCCAGTTGTACGAGGTCAGCCAGGAAAGTCCGCCGGTGAACCGCTTCTCAAAGCGAACGGAGAGCGCGTGGTAGTTGGATTGCGCCGAGCGCGGGAGGTAGTTGATAAAGCCCACGGGCACGGAGTTGCCGCTCACCACCACGTAATCGGGGAAGCGGGTGCCGGGCGCGAACCGCAGCGCGCGGTAGGGGCGGCGGGGATCCACCGATCCGGTCCCGGGCTGCGCGTTGTTGGGTTGCACGTTCTGCTCGAGCTTCAAACCCAGGGTGGCCAGATACCCCACCTCCAGCACCATGTCGCGGCGCAGCTCCTGCTGCACGTTGAAACTCCACTGCGTGGAATAACTGGTTCGCTGGTTCAGGTCGATCCCGGCCTGCTGGATCTGCTGCGGGCCGACGATCGCCGGTCCGAAAATATCGAAGTTGCGGAACTGGGGCGTGAAGGCGTTTGCCGAGAGCGTCTGCGCGATGTTCCCGGGCAGGACGGCCGCGAGCCGGAAGAGCGGGTTGGCGTCCGTGGCCGCGTAGAACAGGCCCGCGCCGGCGCGGATCACCGTGCGCGGCAGGACCGTCCACGCCAAGCCGGCCCGGGGCGCCCAGTTGTTCTTGTCCGTATACGCGCAGCCCTTCGGGTAGCCGCTCTGCCCGCAGATGAAGAACGTGGGTTCGTAGAAGGCCAGCCGGCCCTCGGCGAAAATATCGCGCGGACCGGGGACGTTGCCGTAGTCGATACTGCCCATTTGCTGCCGGTGATCGTACATCGGCGGCGCCAGTTCGTACCGCAAACCAAGGTTGAGGGTCAGCTTCTGGGTCAAACGCAAATCGTCCTGGAGATAGAGGCTGAGGTACTGTTGCCGGGCGTCGATCCGGCTCGGACCCACCGAGCGCGAGCCCTGCTGGGGCAAGCCCAGCAGCATCGAGGCGAGGATGTTGCCCGTGCCGTCGTTGGCGAGCGTGCGCGAGGTGTACCCGGGGACGAATTGGAACTGGCCGGTCACGTTGGCGGATTCGAAGCGGTTGTACTGAATCCAGAGCATTTCCCCGCCCGCGCTGATCGTGTGCCGGCCCTTCATCCAGGACAAGTTGTCGTAGATCTGGAACGTGTTGTTCCGCACCTTGACCTGACCGCCGCCGGTAGTGCCGGTGAAGCCGCCCGCGCCACCCATTACCGGGTAGCCAGCCACCACGAAGCGCGGGAGCACCTGCCGCGTGCCGTTGACATTAAACAGCGGCTCCGGCAAGCCGTCTTCGAAGCGGAGCCGGTTGAAGCCGCCGCGGATTTCATTCACCAGGCTGGGCCGCAGCACCTGCGTCGAGCCGATCACGACGTTCTGCGGACGGCTGCCGCCGATCCGGTCGCGGTCGGGCACCACGTCGGGGATGACGTTGCCCTCGTCCCATAACGAAAACCGTCCGAACAAAGTGGTCTTTTCGTTGACCACCCAGTCGCCGCGCAGCGAGTAATTGTCCGCATCCTGGATCAGGACTCCGGTGGCGTTGACGTACTGGTTGGTTCCAATATTCGGCAGCGGCATGGCGGCCTGGGCCGCCCGTGTCAGGGGGTTGATCCGCGATTCGGGGATCCGGTTGCCGGGAAAGGGTTGGCGGACACCGTTCGCCAGGGTGTCCGGGTCGAAGATGCCGGGCGCGAAGCCGCTGAAGTCGCCGGCCCGCTGCGCCGCCGTCGGGACGGCGACGGTGGTCAGGCCGGCGGCCGCCTGCCGGATCCGCAGCCCTTCGTAGGCGCCAAACACAAAGACTTTGTTCTTCACCACCGGCGCGCCCGCCGAAGCGCCGAACTGGTTCTGCTGATACTTCGGCAGCTTGGACTGGTTCAAATTGAACGGCCGCGCGTCGAAGACCCGGTTGCGCAGAAAGTTCCACGCCGTGCCATGGACCGCGTTGCTGCCCGACTTGGTCACCACGTTCACCTGGCCGCCGGACGCCCGCCCATACTTGGCGCTGAACTGCGCCGTCTGTACCTGAAACTCGCTGATGGCGTCGATGATCGGCGAATAGCTCAGCGCATTGTAGTCCGGGTCGGTGTTGGCCGCGCCATCGAGCAGGAATGCGTTGTTGTTGGTGCGCCCGCCGCTGACGCTGAAGCCGCCGGTTTGGTTCAGCCGTACCGCGTTCTGCTGCACTGTGCGGCCGCCCGCGTTCGCTCCCGGCACCAGCAGAGCCAAGTTGATGAACTGCCGCCCGTTCAGCGGCAGGGACATGATCTTCTCCTCCGAGATCACGGTGCCCTGCGCCACCGACTCGGCCACCAGCGGCGTCACCGAGCTGGTGACATCCACCGACTCGCTGACGCTGCCTACCTCGAACTGGATGGTGACCTGCGCCGCTTGCGCCACCTGGAGCCTGACCGTCTCGTCCCGGAAGGTTTTAAAACCCGGCGCTTCGGCCGAGATGGTATACAAACCCGGCGCCAGCAGCGGGAACACAAAGCGGCCTTCGCTGTCGGTGAGCAGGCTCCGGACTTGGGTGGTCGCGTTGTTGGTAATGGTGATCTTCGCGCTGGCCACCGCGGCGTTGGATCCGTCGCGCACAAATCCAGACAGGGAAGCGGTATCCGTTTGGGCCAAAGCCGCGGGACCCCAGCTCGCCGCGGCGGACAGACCTGCGAGAAGAAAAAGAGCTTTGCGCATAGACCAAACCGTCAGGTTAGCCAGCTTCCGTTACACACGCGTAACAGATGCGTGAACATTCGGTTTCGGGGGGGGCTTGCAGCCGGCGTATTTTCCCTGCCATGCTGGATCGCGGGGAGGCGCAAGCGCGAATTCATGTCGGAGGTTTACCTGGTCGGCGTAGCGGGGCGCTCAGGCTCCGGAAAATCGGAACTGGCCTATTACCTGGCGGCGAGGCTGGGCGGGACGGTCCTTTCGCTGGACCATTACTATCGCGATTTGGCCCATCTGCCGTTCGCCGAGCGCGCCCGCCAGAATTTCGACCACCCGGACAGCGTCGACTTCGATCTCGCCGAACGCCAGTTAACGCAACTGAAAGAGGGCGCCGCCGTCTGGAGGCCGGACTACGATTTCGCGACGCACACGCGCCGGACCGCGCGGCGGCGCGTGCAGCCGGGCGCCTTGCTGCTGATAGACGGGATTTTCGCCCTCCACCCGCGCCTGGTTTGGTTGTACGACACGCGGGTTTATGTCGACCTGGAAGAAGCCGCGTGCCTGGAGCGGCGCCTGGCGCGCGACACGCGCGAGCGGGGCCGCACGGAAGAATCGGTGCGGGCGCAGTGGCAGGCAACGGTCGAGCCGATGTGCCGGGAGTACGTGCTGCCCTGCCGCAGCCACGCGGACGTCGTGGTCCGCGGCGACTGGCCGCTGGCCCGCTCCGCCGCCGCAGTCGCCGCCCACTTGGCCGCGCGGCGCGAGGCCCGGATGCTGGAAACGGCCCGCGGATAAATGCCGCGCTTCTCGCCTCAGCCGCGCCGCTTTTTGGCGCTCATCAACTCTTCGACATTGACCAGGTCGGTCGGATACACGCCGCTGTAGCAGGCGTAACAATATTCCTGGTCGAGGTCGTTAACGGCGCGGCGCAACGACGCCATCGACAGGTACGCGAGCGTGTCCGCTTCCACAAACCGCCGGATTTCCTCGATCGACTGATTGGCCGCAATCAATTCACTGCGCAGGGGAGTGTCGACGCCATAGAAACAGGGCGAAATGGTAGGCGGGCAGGAGATGCGCAGGTGCACCTCGCGCGCACCCGCCTGACGCACCATGCGGACAATTTTCCGGCTGGTGGTGCCCCGCACGATCGAATCGTCCACCAGCACCACGCTGCGGCCCTCGAGCAGATGCCGGACCGGGTTCAGCTTCAACTTGACGCCGAAATCGCGGATCGCCTGCGACGGCTCGATGAACGTCCGCCCGACATAGTGATTGCGGATGAGGGCCTGGCGGAAGGGCAGGCCCGATTCGGCCGCGTAGCCGATCGCCGCGGAGACGCCCGAGTCGGGCACCGGCACCACCAGGTCGGCATCGGCCGGGGCTTCGCGCGCCAGCAAGCGGCCCAGCATCTCGCGGGACTCCTGCACCGGGCGGCCAAACACCAGCGAATCCGGCCGCGAGAAATACACGTGCTCGAAAACGCACTGCGCGCGGTCGCGCGCGGGCGCGAACTGCTGGCGGGTGACGCCTTCGGGGCCGACAATCACCATCTCGCCAGGCTCGACATCGTTCAGGTACACCGCGTTGATCAGGTCGAATGCACAGGTTTCCGACGCGAACACGTACGCGTGGCGGCCGCCGGAGAATTCCATCTGGCCCATCGCCAGCGGCCGGAAGCCGTGCGGGTCGCGGGCCACAATGACCCGGTCGCGGGCCAGAAAGACCAGCGAATACGCGCCTTCCAGTTGCAGCAGCGCGTCGCGCAGGGCGGCGGGCAGGGTGCGTTCCCGCGATTTCGCCACCAGGTGCAGAATCACCTCCGTGTCGCTGGAGGCCTGAAAGATGGACCCCTCGCTTTCCAGCTCCGCGCGCAATTCGGCGGCGTTGGTGATGTTCCCGTTGTGCGCCACCGCCACCTGGCCTTTGTTGCAGGCCACCGCGAACGGCTGGGCGTTGAGCAGCACGGTGTCGCCCGCCGTGGAGTATCGGGTATGGCCGATCGCGGCCTCCCCGTCCAGCCCCGCCAGCACCGGCGGCGTGAAAATCTCCGCCACGTGCCCCATGGACTTGTGGCACCGGATTTCCTTGCCGTCCGAGGCGGCGATGCCCGCGCTCTCCTGGCCCCGGTGCTGAAGGGCGTACAGGCCGAGATAGCTCAGCTTGGCGGCTTCGGGATGGCCGCAGATCGCGAAGACGCCGCATTCGTCGCGGAATTTGTCGAACATCCCCCGTCCTCCTCAGGTGGTCTCGTGCTCCGGGTGGAGCGCGCGCTCCAGGGCGCGGTCCCAGGCGGCATACAGCCTGGCGGTTTCGGCATCCACCAGTGTCTCGCCTCGCAGGCGGATGGTCAGGCGGCCGGTTTGCGTTCGGCCGATCACGCACGCTTCCACCTGGTGCGCACGCGCGATGGCCAGCGCCCGCTCGGGATCGGCGGTGGAAATCAGCACGCGGGAAGGCCCCTCGTGGAATAAAAGGAATTCGGGCCGCAGGTCCGCGTCCAAGTCGATCGCCGCTCCTGTTTGCGACGGCCCGAAGCACGCTTCCGCAAGGGCCACCGCCAGTCCGCCGTCGCTCAAGTCGTGCGCCGAATCCGCCAGGCCGGCCCGGGCAATCTCGCGGGCCGCTGTGTGCAACCGCTTCTCGCGGGCCATATCCAACTCCGGCGGCAGGCCCCAAAGGTCCTTCAGAACGGCTTTCACATATTGCGTGCCGCCGAAACGGACGGCATCGCAATCTCCGTAACCGCCCAGCAGGATCACGGCGCGCTCCGGCTGCTTGAAATCGACGGTCACCGGCGCGCCGGCCGGCAGCAGGCCGACGATCCCGACGACGGGCGAAGGGAAAATGCCCTCGCCCAGCGTTTCGTTATAGAGGCTGACGTTGCCGCCTGTGATGGGCGTTTCGAAAAACGCGCAGGCTTCGCCCATCCCCTCGATGGCGGCGACCAACTGGGCCATGATTTCCGGCCGCTCGGGGTTGCCGAAGTTCAGGTTATTCGTCGCCGCGACCGGCTCGGCGCCCACCACCGAGAGGTTCCGGCAGCATTCGGCGACGATCAGCCGCGCGCCTTGGCGCGGGTCGAGATAGCAGAACCGGCCGTTGCCGTCGAGGGCCATCGCGACCGACGTGCCGGTTTCCTTGATGCGGACGATGGCGGCATCGCCGCCGGGGCCGGCCAGCGTATTGGTCCGCACCATGTAGTCGTATTGCCGCCAGATCCAGCGCTTGGAACAAACATCGCCGGAAGCCAGCACCGTCCATAGATCCCGCGTCAGGTCCGTCGAGGCCGGGATGGGCGGCGCCTCGAGGGGGGCGCGCCGGAAAGGCCGGGTATACGGCCGGTCGTACAGCGGCGCTTCGTCGGCCAGCACGCGATTGGGGATTTCCGCCACCACCCGGCCATGATCCTTCACCCGCAACAGGCCGTCCCCGGTCACCTGGCCGATGGTCACCGCGTCCAGGCCCCACTTGCGGAACACAGCGAAGACTTCCTGTTCACGGCCTTTTTCGGCCACCAGCAGCATGCGTTCCTGCGACTCGGACAGCATGATCTCGTAGGGGCTCATGCCGGTTTCCCGCTGCGGCACGTATTGCAGGTCGATCTCGATGCCGGTTCCGCCGCGCGAGCCCATTTCGCAGGTGGAGCAGGTGAGGCCGGCCGCGCCCATGTCCTGGATGCCCACGATGGCGCCCGTCTTCATCGCCTCCAGACACGCCTCCAGCAGGAGCTTTTCCATAAACGGATCACCCACCTGCACGTTCGGGCGTTTTTGTTTGGACTCCTCGGAGAATTCGGCCGAGGCCATCGACGCGCCGTGGATGCCGTCGCGGCCGGTCTTGGCTCCCACATAAATGACCGGATTGCCAACGCCGGAAGCCCGGGCATAAAACACTTCGCCGTGCCGGAAAACGCCCAACGCGAACACGTTGACGAGCGGATTGCCGTTGTAGGCCGGCTCGAACACGCACTCGCCGCCCACGGTCGGCACGCCAAAGCAGTTTCCGTAGTGTGCAATGCCGCCGACGACGCCTTCCAGAATGCGCCGGTTGCGCTTGCCGTGCACCGGGTCGTCGAGCGGGCCGAAGCGCAGCGCGTTCATGACCGCGATCGGCCGCGCGCCCATGGTGAAAATGTCGCGCAGGATGCCGCCCACCCCGGTGGCCGCGCCTTGGAAGGGCTCGATAAAACTCGGATGATTGTGCGATTCGATCTTAAACGCGATGGCGTACCCGCCGCCGATGTCGATAACGCCCGCGTTCTCGCCGGGGCCTTGCAGCACCCGCGGACTCCGCGTCGGCAGCTTCTTCAGGTGCAGCCGCGAGCTTTTGTACGAACAATGCTCGCTCCACATCACGGAAAAGATGCCCAGTTCGGTGAGGGTAGGCTCGCGGCCCAGCGTGGCGACGATCCTCGCGTATTCTTCGCCGGAAAACTGGTGCTGCGCGATCAGGTCGGGGGTGATCGTGGTGGCGCTCATGACCGGGCCGATTCCACGCGGGCGAACCACTTGACCATGGACTGAAAGACGCCGAGACCGTCGGTCGACCCCATCAGCGGGTCGGCGGCGCGCTCGGGATGTGGCATCATCCCAAGCACGTTGCGCTCCCGGTTGAGGATGCCGGCGATGTCATCGAGCGAGCCGTTGGGGTTGTCCACATAGCGGAAAACGATGCGGTCCTCGGCGGCGAGTTCGGCGAGCGTCCGCGGATCGGCAACGTAGCAACCTTCGCCATGGGCGATCGGTATCCGCAGGATCTGCCCCTTGGTGTAGGCGGAAGAGAAACCGCAGGCCGTCGTCTCACAGCGCAGTGGGACCGGCTCGCAGATAAACTTCAAGCCACGATTCCGGACCAGCGCGCCGGGCAACAGACCAGCCTCCACCAGTATCTGGAATCCGTTGCAAATGCCGAGCACGGCGCCGCCCTCCGCCGCGAAAGCCCGCACCGCGTTCATCACCGGCGAGAACTTGGCGATGGCCCCGCAGCGGAGATAATCGCCATAGGAAAAACCGCCCGGCAGGATGATGGCGTCGACGTCGCCCAGCCGGGTCGAGTCGTGCCAGATGAACTCCGCCTGGTGTCCCAGATTATGCTGGACCGCGTACCAGGCATCGTGGTCACAGTTACTGCCAGGAAAGACAACAACTCCGAATTTCATGCGCGCCGCATCGTCCGGGTGGGGAGATAACTCAAGTGTAGCAGTTTCAGGCGCCCCGCCGGCGCGTGGTATAACAGCGCGTTGACCTTCTTCGCGACCATCTTCGCCAAAAATTATCTGGCTCACGCCCGGACGCTGATGGATTCGGTCGCGAGGTTTCATCCGGAGGCGCGGCGCGTGGCGCTGCTGGTCGACGAACCCGAGGGTTGTTTCCGCCCGCAGGCCGAAGAATTCGAAATCTTCGGGTCCGGCCGCTTGCCGGTGCCCGAGCGCGCGCACTTCTTTTTCAAATACACGAGGCTGGAGGCCTCGACCGCGCTCAAGCCGCTGTTCTTGTCGTGGCTGCTCGAGCGGGAAGGGGCCGGCCGGGTGATCTATCTCGACCCGGATATCGAATTGTACGCGCGCCTGGACCCCGTGGAGGAGGCGCTCGAAGAGCGCCCGTATGTCCTGACGCCCCACCTGCTCCGCCCGGACAGCCCCGGCCAGAGCGAAATTCTGCGTTGCGGGGTGTTTAACCTGGGTTTTTTCGCCGTTCGTCCGGCCCCGGAGACCGAGGCCTTGCTCCGCTGGTGGGCGGAAAGGACCTGCGCCGAGAGCTTCGTGGATTTCGATCGCGGGTTGTTCGTGGATCAGCGCTGGATGGACTTGGCGCCCGCGCTGTTTCCCGAGGCGGGGATTCTGCGCGATGCCGGCTGTAACGTGGCGTGGTGGAACCTTGCCGAGCGCAACCTCTCGGCGGAGGGGGGGAGCTTTCGCGCCGCGGACGCGGTTCTCCGCTTTTTCCACTTCAGCGGCTATCGACCGGGCCGCCCGGACGAGGTTTCACGCTTCGCGCCGGGAGTAGAGGTCGGCCGCCAGGGGCCACGCCGCGCGCTCTTCGACGCCCACCGCCGCGCCTTATTGGAAAACGGCTACCAGAACGTCTCGTCCTGGGACTACACTTATTCTCGATTCGCCAACGGAGAGCCGGTGACCGATTTCTGCCGCCGGATTGCCAGACAGGACGGCCGTTGGCTCCGTTTTGCCGATCCCTGGTCGGAACCATCCGCGCAACATTACTTCGCCTATTGGACCGCTCCGGAAGGCCCGCTGGGTATGTCCCGGCTGCTGGGCCAGATTTATCTGGAGCGCGAAGATTTGCAGCAAGCCTTTCCGCGCGTTCCCGGCGCGGACGAACGGCGGCTCCGCGATTGGTTCTGGATCCACGGCCGGCGCGAGTACTGCATTCCGGAAAGGCTGGCGGAGGGGGCAGTCGTGCCCATGCGGGGGGATAAGGTAAAACCCTTTGGGGGGTATTCCCTAAGCCGGCTCCGGTATACGCTCGATGTCCTGGCGAAGAGGCTGAAACCAAATAGCTAAGCACTCTTCCAGGTGGGTCGCGTCAGGCAGAAAATTCGTTGACAGATGGAGAGGACATTGGTAATCTCTAGAGTTGAGGCGCGGTGTATCGCCTCGCGGAGGAATCATGTCACGGCTTTGGCTTCGAGGTGTAGGAATGGTTTTCGCGCTGGTTTTGGCGCCGGCGCTCATGGCGATCCCGATTCCGTTCGTGAATACGGGCTTGAATGGTGTTTATAGTCCTTTCGCGGGAGGTAACGTTGACCCAGATTGGATTATCACGCAAGTCCTCAATCCGAATCCTTTCGGGGCCATTCCTCTGAATTGCCCTCCACATACTTCGGCGTGCGCCGCCTCCATCGTTGAGGACAGCGTCGTGACCTCCTCGGGGTGGCTTGCAAATACGGGCAATGACATCACGCAGACCGGCTCGCGCTGGATCTGGGTGAATCCGCAAGCCCAACCCACTGGCTTTGGCGCCGGATTTCCTGTTCAGGTGCTGATCCACACGGTGTTCACGCTGCCGGTAAATTTCGATCCCTCCACGGTCGTCATTACCGGACGAATGGCATCGGACGATGCGGTGACGCAGGTGAGCGTGAACGGGGTCACGGTTCCTGGATTGAATCAGGCTGGATTCGTCGCGTTCGGTCCGACGTTCACAATTAATTTGGCAAGTTTTGGCGGTCCGAATCCTTTCGTCACGGGCGTCAATCAGCTGTTCTTCCTGCTGAACGACAACATGGCCGTGGGCGGATTTCGCGCCGAACTATCGGGTCAGTTCGAGTTGATTCCGGCGGGTCAGTTCGAGTTGATTCCGGAACCGGCGACGTGGGTGCTGATGAGCGCGGGGCTTTTGGGCGTCGCGGCATACCGGCGGCGCAAGGCACGAGTGTAACTGTTTTTGTTTTTGCCGTCTTAACGAACCCCCGGGGCCGCTGGTTACCGGGGGTTTTTCTTTGGCCGCTCAGCAGCAGCGCGCTCGCCGGTACTTGAGGCGAAAGCGGCACTCGCTAAACTTTCTCCACTCCTCGGGCGAGTGCGTCCTGCCTTCCCTGGCTAGATGGCGCTCGTAGGCCCCTTCATCGGACAATTCCTTCAGGACAGCCCACACCAGGCGGACGAACCGGCGCATCCACATCAGATCTCCTCCGGCCGCAGTTGCGACATCACGAACGGCGCTTCGTGGATTTTGACTTCGCGCGTGCCTCGCAGCATTCCCACCCACTGCCGCACCGAATCCACCAGGATGGTGGCGACCAGGACAATGAAGATCGCGCAAACCGCGGCGTCCAGGCGCGCGTTGAAGATCATGGCCTGGGCCTCGGCGATTTTGCCCGCTTCGACCGCCCCGTTGCGCAACGCTTCACTCAACGCGCTGGCCTGCGCCAGGAATCCCACCCGCGGCAGGGGCGAAAAGATCTTCTGGTAGGCAGCCGTGAACGTCACCGTGATCAGCCAGGCCAGTGGCACACAGGTGATCCACATGTAGCGCGCGCGGTGCATTTTAACGAGGATGGTGGTGGCGACGCACAGCGCGATGGTGGCCAGCAACTGGTTGGCGATGCCGAACAGCGGCCACAGCGAGTTGATGCCGCCCAGCGGGTCCCGCACTCCCTGATACAGGAAGTAGCCCCAGGCCAGCACGACCGCCGCGCTCGAAAAGATGACGCCCGGCATCCAACTGGTGCGGCCGAGCGGCGCCCAGACATGGCCCAGCAGGTCCTGGAGCATGAAGCGCCCCACGCGGGTGCCCGCGTCGATGATCGTCAGGATGAACAGCGCCTCGAACATGATGGCGAAGTGATACCAGAAACCCAGAATCGCTTCGCCGCCCCCGCCCGAGGCGAAAATGTGCGCCATGCCCAACGCCAGCGACGGCGCGCCGCCGGTCCGGTAGAACAGGGTTTGTTCTCCCACCTGCCGCGCGAGCGTTTCCATGGTGGCGACATCGACCGGGTATCCCCAGGACGAGATGGTGGCGACCGCCGCCGCCGGCGTCGCGCCCACCACGCCCGCCGGCGAGTTCACGGCGAAGAACACGCCCGGCTGGAGCACGCACGCCGCGATCATCGCCATCACCGCGACAAACCCCTCGAGCAGCATCGACCCATAACCAACCGGCCACGCGTGCCACTCCTTGGCGATCATTTTCGGGGTGGTGCCCGAGGAAATCAGCGAGTGAAACCCGCTGATCGCGCCGCAGGCAATGGTGATGAAGCAGAACGGAAAGATCTTCCCGGCGAAAACCGGGCCCGTGCCGTCCACGAACCGCGTGAACGCCGGCAGTTCCAATTGCGGCCGCACGAAGACGATGCCGACGCCCAACAACAGGACGACGCCGAGTTTGACGAAGGTGCTGAGGTAGTCCCGCGGCGCCAGCAAGAGCCACACCGGCAGCGCGCTGGCGAAAAACCCATAGACGATGATGGCGAACGCCAGCGTCACCGCCGACAGGTTGAAAACAGGCGCCCAGACCGGCGAATGCGCGATCCACTCTCCGGCGAAAATGCTGGCCATGACCAGCGCGAAGCCGATGACGGAGATTTCCAGCACCTTGCCGGGACGCCAGTAACGGAGATAGAGCCCCATGAACACCGCGATGGGCATGGTGGCGGCGATGGTGAACGCGCCCCACGGGCTCCCCTTGAGCGCGTTGACCACCACCAGCGCGACCACGGCCAGCAGGATGATCATGATCAGCAGCACCGTCACCAGCGCCGTGAATCCGCCGACGCGCCCGATCTCCTCCCGCGCCATCTGCCCGAGCGACTTGCCGTCGCGCCGCATGGAGGCAAACAGGATGATGAAATCCTGCACCGCGCCGCCCAGCACCGCGCCGATGATGATCCACAGCGTTCCCGGAAGGTAGCCAAACTGAGCCGCCAGCGTCGGTCCCACCAGCGGACCGGGGCCGGCGATGGCGGCGAAGTGATGCCCGAACACAATCCACTTGTTCGTGGGCTCGAAGTCGTGTCCGTTGCGCAAACGCTCGGCGGGCGTGGCGCGGTCGTCGTTGAGCATCATCACCCGGGCAGCGATGAACCTGCCATAAAAGCGATACCCCACCAAAAAGACGCAGCTCGACGCCACGATCAGCCACAGGCTGTTCACCGGTTCGCCGCGGTTCAGGGCAACGCCCGCCAGCGCTCCCGCGCCAAGGATGGAGATCAGGGCCCACAGCGCGCGCCCCGCGAATCGTTTCATGAACAGGTTCTCCCGCGGGCGGCGCCGGTGCCGCGCCGCCCGGCCAGATGGGAATTTAACTTCTCAGGCTACACGAAAGGCGCCGCCCTCGTCATCGCGGGCCGTTGGGGGATCGCGGCCGCTGGCCGCGGGCGGCCGGGTATGGAATACTCGGGGCATGAAACGCAAAGAGCCTTTGTCTGAGGGGATCCGCCGCCGCGATTTCCTCGCGGCGCCCGCCGTATCCGTTGCAGCGCCGGCGGTGCTCCGCGCGCAATCCTCCAGCCGGGAAATCCGGGTCGCAATGGTCGGGGTCGGAAACCGCGGAGCGTATTTGCTGCGCCACGCGCTTCAGGTCCCGGGAGTGAAAGTGGTCGCGGTGTGCGACCTGTTGCCGGAACGCGCGGACGCCGCCGCGGCGCTGGTGGCCAAGGCCGGCGGCGCCGCCCGGACCTATGCCGATTTCCGCAAGATGCTCGACGAGCGGAAGGACATCGACGCGGTGATCGCCGCGACGCCCGACTACACGCACCGCGACGTGTATCCGGCGGTGCTGGAGGTGGGCCGCCACCTGTACGGCGAAAAGCCGCTGGCCTTAACCGCCGCCGACGCCCGCCTGATCGTCAACGCCGCTAAGAACGCCAAAGGCAGATTCCAGGTCGGCTTCCAACTGCGGCACGATCCGGCGCGCAACGCCGCTGAGAAGTTCATCCATTCCGGCGGGATTGGCAAGGTGCTGATGTGCCATGGCATCCGCCACGGCGCCGATCTGCCGCGCAATATTCCCTGGTATTTCGATAAGAACAAGTGCGGCGACATTATGGTCGACCAGGGTATTCATATCCTGGACCTATTTACCTGGGCGATTGGCGCGCATCCGGTGCGGGCGATGGGTTCGGGCGGCACCAATCTGTTCATCGATGAGCCTCCGGGCCGCACGGTGATGGACAACTACAGCGTCATCTTCGAATACCCGGGCGGGGTCCGCGTCAATTTCAGCCATCATTACTTCGACCCGCCGCGATTCACCGGCATCCAGGAGCGCGTGTTCGGGTCCATGGGCGCCATCGATCTGCCCGCCGCCGTGTGGCAGCCGCGGGAAGGCAAAGAGTCGGTCAAGCTGGAGGTGCCGAACGAGGGCAAGGACGCGACGTACATGGCGCTGGCCCATTTCGCCGAGTGCATTCGCGAAAACCGGCAGCCGATGAGCGACGCCGAATCGGCCTGGGTTTCCACGGTGGTTCCCCTCATGGGGACCAAAGCCATCTACGAGCAGCGCATCGTCACCTGGGAAGAGGTAGCGGGTTAAATGCGCGCCGCGGGTTGGCTGCTGTTGGCTTGCGCGGCGCCGGCGGCGTGGGCGCAAGCGCCGGTTCAGATCGAAACAGACGCCGTGGCCATTATGCGGGACGGCGTGAAGCTGAAGGCGGACATCTATCGGCCGGCGGGTCCCGGCCCGTTTCCGGTGCTGCTGGCGCGCACCCCCTACGGCAAGGGAAACGCCAACGGCCGCGGAATGGCCGAACGCGGCTATCTCACCGTGATTCAGGACACCCGCGGGCGGGGGGAAAGCGAAGGCATCTTCCGTCCATTTTTGGACGATGAACGGGACGGGTACGACACGGTCGAGTGGGCCGCGGGGCTGCCCGGCTCGAACGGCAAGGTAGGAATGTTCGGCGGTTCGTACGGCGGCGCGACCCAACTGCTGGCCGCCGCGGCCGCGCCGCCGCATCTGGTGGCCGTGTTCGCGGTGGTGCCGGCGGTCACGTTCGGAGCGCACGGCGTCGTTCACGAGGGCGGGGCGTTCCGCCTGCTGCTCGGCGGGAGCTGGGGAGCGGCGCAATTGGCGCAGATGCACCGTCTGAAGCTGGGCCCCTGGGCCGCCAGCGGGGAAAAGTTCAGCGAAGTGGCGCGGGCGGGTCCGCCGCTGGAACTGATGGACCGCCTGTTCGGCAAGGCCCCCGCCTCCTTCTGGCCGGATTGGGTCTCCGAGCCGCCCCTTGGCGAGTACTGGCAGCCCACCGACCTGGCGAGGAAGATCGCAAGAATCCGCGTGCCCGTTTGCCTGGTTGGCGGGATCTTCGATCCCTTCGCCGGCGCGACGGTGGGGGTGTTCGCAGCGCTCCGCACGCGCGCGGCTACGCCGGAAGCGCGCCAGGGCGCGCAGCTCTGGTTTGGTCCCTGGACGCACGGCGGGTCGAAGTTTCCAGCCGGCGACGTACAGTTCGGGCCGGACGCCGCCGTGAGCTTTGGCGCGTACGAACGCCAATGGCAGGACCACTGGTTGAAGGGCGAAGCCAACGAAGTGCCCCGCACGCCGCCCGCGCGGGTTTATCTGACCGGCGAACAGCGCTGGCAGGGCTGGAGCGGCTGGCCTCCCGCCGAAAGCCGTCCCCGGGCGTTCCCCTTGGGTCCGGAGGCGATCGCCATCACGGGCCAGGCGGCTGGGGGAGAAGCAATCGTCGAGACCAACCCCGCGGACCCCGTGCCTACCCGCGGCGGCAAACTGTGCTGTCACCCCGGCTTTCTCCCTGGGAGTTTCGATCACACGGCGCTGTTCGGGCGCGCCGGCGTGGCGGTGTTTCGCAGCGCGACGCTGGCCGCGCCGCTGACCGTGGTCGGCGATGGCGCGCTCGAGGCGGAACTGATCTCCGATCAGCCCGACGGCGACCTGGTGGCGAAACTGTTCGAGGTGCGGAACGGCAAGACGGTGTTGCTCGGCGACGGCGTCACGCGTCTCCGCCACGCCCGCGCGCTGGATCGCGCCGCGCCCATCGCGGCGGGAAAACCCGTCCGCATCCGCGTGGACCTGGGGCCGCTGTCGCATCGTTTCCTGCCCGGCAGCCAGATGGCGCTCATGCTCGCCGGCGCGGATTTTCCCAACTACGACTTGAACCCTGCCACGGGTCCCGCGAGGCTGCGCATTCGTTTGGGCGGCCGAACGCTCTTGCGGCTGCCGGTGGTGGAAGCGCTGCCCGCGCCCTACGTACCGGAAAAAGCCAACCGGTAGCCGCGGCAGGGTTCCCGCCCAGCGCCCGCCGTGCCAGAATCAAGTCTGAGTATGTGTGACGCGCACGCCATTCTCCGCCGTGATTGGATTTTGACCGCGACGGCTCTGGCCGCCGCTCCCCTCGCCGGACAGACTGCCGGCAAGGTGAAAGTGGGTGTGGTGGGCTGCGGCAGCGTGGCGGGCCCCTATCTGTCCCGCATGGCCAAGGCGCCCTACATCGAAATCGTCAGTGCGTGCGATCTCATCCCCGAACGCGCCGAAAAGCGGGCGCAGCGTTTCGGCATCCCGAACGTGTACCCTCACGTCGACCAGATGCTCAAAGGCCCTTCGTTTGACCTGCTGGTAAATCTCACCTCCATGCCCGCGCATTTTCCCGTGAGCATGGCGGGACTTGAGGCCGGGAAAAGCGTCTGGAGCGAGAAGCCTCTTGCCACCGCCACCGCCGACGCCAGAAAACTGCTGGCGTTCGCCCGCCAGAAGAAGCTTGGTCTGTGGTGCGCGCCGATCACCATGCTGAGTCCGCAATTCAAGTTCATGGACGAGACCCTGCGCAGCGGAAAACTGGGCAAAGTCACCGCCGCGCACGGGCACTACGGACACGAGGGTAAGCTCTGGTCGGCCTGGTTCTTCCAGAAGGGCGGCGGCAGCCTCTTCGATCTCGGCGTGTACAACATCACTACGCTGACGGCTCTGCTTGGCCCGGCAAAGTCGGTCGTCGGCATGATGAGCATCTGTGAAAAGCGGCGTGAACTCACCGATAAAACCGTGGTCGAGGTCGAGGCGCCGGATAACGACATGCTGATCATGGACCATGGCGGCGGCGTTCTCTCCCACGTGCAGTCCGGCTATAACTACGGCTCAGCCGATGGTCACGCCGGCAAGACCGACCGGTACACCATCGATTTTTGGGGCGCCGAAGGCGAGATGCACCTTTGCGGGTACGACTGGGGTCCCCACGGCGTCGACCTCGCCACCGCGAGAGAGCCCCGCAAACGTTATGCCGAAGACCCGGCCGGTTACCACTGGGCCAACGGCGTGAACTACATCGCTGAATGCATGGTCGGCGGCAAGCCAGCGCTGGTTACGGCCGAGCACGCTTACCATGTCCTCGAAGTGATGGAAGCCTGCTTCGAGTCGGACCGGACGGGCCGGCGCGTCCGCATCGAGTCCACGTTTCCCTGGCCGCTCTCCGGGTAACGGGAGAAGGCGCAAGCTGGTTGGCGCTCTGGCGTCGGAAGACTCAAGGCTCGGCGCGATCAAGCGGGCAGGCGTGGCCGGTGGTTCGCCCGGGGAAATCTCCTTCTTCGCCCGCGCCTGACGCTGTCCTCCCGCGCGCGGCTTTGTTAAGATCCGAACGTCCTGCGAGGAGGATCGGATGCGGATTCTGGTTACCGGCGTGGTTTTACTGGCCGCCGCGCTGCCTGTGGCGGCGCAACCGGCGGCCGCGCCTCCCAAGATTCAGACGTTGATCATCACGGGCCAGAACGGCCACGACTGGCGCGCGGTGACGCCGGTGTTGCGCAAGCGGCTCGAGGATACAGGACGGTTCGAGGTGCGAGTTACCGAGGAATTCCGCGGCGCCAGCGCCGACACGCTGGCCCGCTACGACCTGGTGGTGCTGAATTACTTCGACCGCAATCTGCCGGAATGGCGGTGGGGCCCGACGGCCGAAAAGGCGCTCCTCGACTTTGTCCGCGGCGGCAAAGGCGCCGTGGTGTATCACTTCTCGGTGGCCGCGTTCAACGGCTGGGAGGAATACGAAAAGATGTGCGGCGGCAACTGGCGGCCGAACCAGGGGCATCACTCGGCGCGGCACGACTTCACGGTCGAAGTGAAGGATCCGGAGCATCCGGTGATGCGCGGGATGAAGAAGAGACTGCCGCAGTACAACGACGAACTCTACGCCAATCTGCGGTGGCAGCCGGCGGGCGCGTATCACGTGCTGGCCACCGCGTGGGACGATCACTCGTTGTACTTCGGCAAGGCGCGGCAGCCGACGCCGGGCAAAGGTTTGGATCACCCGATGCTGTGGACGGTCCCCTACGGCGCGGGGCGCGTTTACGTGACGGCGCTGGGCCACGACGCTGAGGCTGTGAAGTCGGCGACGTTTATCGCAACCTTCACGCGCGGCGCCGAGTGGGCGGCTACCGGGCAGGTGACCATCCCGCCGCCGGCGGAATTACGCGAATGACCCGCCGCCGCGCGGCGTGGCGAAGTGGTCGTAGCCTCCGGGCGGCAGCGGTTTGCCGCGGAAGGTGATGACCGGCGGCCGGCCGCTGCTGATCGCGCCAATACGCGTCAGCGGCACGCCTTGAAATTCGGGCGGGATGCGCCTTCCCGGCGGCACGGTGAACAGCAGTTCGTAGTCTTCTCCGCCATGGAGCGCCTGGGCGAGCGTCGCGCCTGGAAATACGGGCACCGCGTCGAGCGCGGCGGAGACTCCGGATGCCTGGCACAACCGCCAGAGGTCCAGCGACAGGCCGTCGCTCACATCCATCGCGGCCGAAGCGCGCGCGCGCAGGTAGAGTCCCAAGGCGACCCGCGGCTCGGGGCGCAGGTGGCGGCGCCAGGCCGCGCCGCGCATCCGGTCGAGGCCACGGGCCGAGCCGCCCAAATACCCCGAGACATAGATGCGGTCGCCCGGCCGCGCTCCCGACCGCAACAGCGCGGCGCCGCGCGGCGCCGACCCGCAGACGACGACATCGCAGGCGATCTTGTCCGCGCGCGCCAGATCGCCGCCCAGCAGCGGCATCCGGTGCCGCGACGCCAGTTGGAGAAATCCCGCGTAGTAGGCGTCGATCCAGCGTTCCGGCAGGGCAGCGGAAACCGCCAGGGAAAGCAGGCAAAACACTGGTTTGCCCCCCATGGCCGCGATGTCGCTGAGTCCTCGCGCCAGCGTTTTGTGCCCCAAGTCCGCCGGGGAATGGGTGCTGCGGCGGAAGTGGACGTCCTCCAGCAGCAGGTCCGTGGTGAACAGCCAATCCTCCGCGGCGCTGCGGGGACGGATAATGGCGCAGTCGTCGCCGATGCCCAGCACCGCGTGCCGCCCCGTGGGCAGGCCCGCGCGCCGGGCGATCCGGGCGATGAGATCCGTTTCGCGGGAGGCCGTCACGGCGCCAGGTAAATGCGCACCCGGTTGCTCTCCTGCCCGTCGGCAGTCAAATACAATTCGGCGGGGCCCGCGTTCACGATGGCAGGCAGTTCGATTTCCACCAGGTAGAAGCCGATGTAGCCGGGGGCCAACGACGCGCGGGTCACGGGGACCTTGACGCGGTCCAGGAACGCGCCGACCTCCGCCCGGACCCGCGGAGCGCCCTCCAGGGGCGCGGCTAATCCGGTCGGCCAATCCGGCGAAACGCGCCCTAAGCCGGTCGCCAGGATCTGAACGCGTCCGCCCCCGCGGGCAACGTTCGCGGCATCGAGCAGCAAACCGGACTCGCCGTCGACCAGCAGGGGCGCTCCGTCCGCGTCCACGAAGATCGCCGGCGAAACCGGCAGCATCGGGATACCAACCGCCAGTTGCCGCCCGGGGAGGAAAAGCGAGAGCGGCAGCACGTCGCCCGCGGCTTCAAACGGGACCTGAATCTGCGATTCGCCGGGGGAAGACGCCAGCACCGGAACGCTCAGCAATCCCGCCTGCGCGCGCGTAACCGCCGCGCCTTGTAAGCTGACCAGCGATCCCGGCGCGGCGGGCCGCGTACTCAAATCGGCCGCATTCATCCAGCGCACTGTTCCCGCGCGGTGCGGAGCGGGGGCAGCGAGCACGCCGATCTCGTCCAGCACGGCGAACAATTGGCCCTTGACCGGATCAAGCCGGACGTCCCAGGCGCGGTTGGCGTCCAGACCGGGAACGGGAGTCCACAATTCGGGAGGCGCGGCGGCATTGAGCTCGGTGCGGCTGAGGAACACCCCGCGGTCGGTGGCGGCGTACAGCGCCTTGGCCCCGCGGTCGAACGCGACGCTGTAGGCCGCGCCCGGCGGCAGGTTGGCGGTGATGTCATCCCAGAACAGGCCGCCATTGGTCGTGCGCAGGATGCGTGGTCCCGGCCCGGCGACGGCCGCCACCGCCACCCGGGGTTCGTCGGCGTCCACCACAATCGCCTCCACCGGGCCGCGGCCCCGCTGCCCGGCCTCCACCCAGTTCCGTCCGCGGTCGCGGGAGGTCCAGATCCGCCCGTCCGACGAACCCGCGTGGAGCAACTCGCCGCCGGCGGCCGTCGCGGTGATTTCCGTTTCCAGGATGGCGGACAACATCCGGCGCCGCTCCAGTTCCTGGGCAAACGCGGCATCGCGGCCAGGATGCCATCCCGAGCCCACACCAGGGCGCAGTTCCAGGACGCCGCCGGCCGGCGACCAGACGCGGAGCGGCTCCGCTCCGCGCGGCGGCGACAGCACCTTGCGGATCGGGCTATTGGGCAGCGTTTCGTTGAGGCCGATCCAGGTTCTTCCCCCATCCGCGCTGCGCCAGACGCCAAAGTCGGTTCCCGCGATCAACACGTCGGAATCGGCCGGGGAAACGGCCACATCGCGGACGCGGCTGCCAATAACGGATCGGGTCCCCGAGGCGGTGAGATTCAGCCAGGCGCGGCCGCCGTCGTCGGAGCGGAAAATGTGATCTCCCCAGGCATAGAGGCGGCCATCCCGCGCCGAGTCCGCCTTGACGGCCAAAGTCCGCGCCGGAAGGCGCGACGCCGCGGGGCGTTCGGGCGCCGGCGGCGCTTCGGCCGCAGCCGCGGTCCAGGTTTCAAAGTCGCTGGTCGCCAAGACTCTGCCGCCGGCGGTGCGGACATAGAGCCTTTGCCCTCCCTCGCCGAACCAGACCCGCTCGACGGGGCCTCCGGCCGGCGAGGTCAAACCAAACTCGAATGCCGGCCCGCCGACGCGCCGCCATTCCCACGGAAACACCTGTGCGTTCAACCCGCTGGCGGCAAAAAGGAGCAGGACGGGGGCCAGAGCCGCCCGTTTCCACCCCGACGTGGCATTCCGACACATCCGCTGATTCATTGTAGCCCACCGGCGTGCGCGGCCGAGAGCGCAAATGCCTGATTCCGGATAGGCTGGACACCCTATTGCAACTACGGAACCAAACTTGCAAGCTAATTTCAACGGGCTGGACGCCGGTTCAAGGTTCGGGTATAGTTGGTCTTTGATCGGCGTTCGGTCAGGACGTTATGGGTAAACGGGGAACAGACCGCTTGGTTCGCGCGTGCGCAGGCGCGCTCGCGGTGGTGCTGTCCTTCGCGGCGCCTGGCTTCGCGCAAAGCCCGGATGGTTCCGCGACCCTGACCTTCGCCGAAGGCCGGGTGGACGTCCTCCGGGACGGGACGGCGTGGGCCCTGGAGACCGGAGATGTGGTGAAGCCTCGCCAAGTGGTTACCACCGGGCCGGATGGTTACGCCCGGTTCCGTCTTGCTGACGGAAGCACCTTCGAGGTTTTTCCGAATTCCCGGGTGACGTTCCGCGCCAACCTGGGCGACTGGACCGATCTGATCGACGTCTGGATCGGAAAAGTCAAGGTCCAGATCCAAAAACTGGGCGGAAAACCGAACCATAACCGAGTCCGCACGCCCACGGCGCTGATCTCCGTGCGCGGCACCGTCTTCCACGTGGATGTCGAAGACGAGGGCGGTACGACCCTGGTGGCGGTGGAAGAGGGCTTGGTTGAGGTCGGGCACCTTCTACTGGGAGGCCGGAGCATTCCGCTCACCGCGGGAGAGTCGGTGCGGGTGTACCGGACGCAACCGTTGGCGGTGCGGTTGATTGACCGCGGTTCGATGGCAAAGACGGTCGCCCGTTCCGCCGCGCAGGCCTTGGCGGAAATTCTCTACCGGCGGCAGGTTGGCGGCGGTTCGCCTGGCGGCGGAGGAGGCGTCCCCGTTCCGGGCGGCGGCGGTGGCGTAGGATTGCCCGGCGATGAACGTGCTCCGGATGCCGGCGCGCCGCCACCGCCTCCGCCACCCCCGCCTCCGACTCCCTAGCAAGCCGGTTCCCGGCGCGGCAGTGCGTTCTAAAACGTAAGTTCAGCGACGTACACCTGCGGGTGGCCGCTGCGGTCGCTGGTGAACGTCACCAGGCGCTCGTCGGCCGAGAAAGACGGGTGGGGATGGGTCCACTGCGGCCCATACACCGTATCGGTGGAAACCTCCATCCAACTGAGCGCCCCGGCCGCCGCGCCGCTGCGGGCCGCGGCGAAATCCTCGGCCGTGGCGTAGCGGGATTGCCGCCACTGCGTTCCCTGGTTGCTGGACTGGGAGAGGCAAACCAGCCGGCGCTCCCCGCTCGCCGCGTCGATGAGGAAGATGCCAAGATCCGGATGATTGGTGTCGCAGAGCACCCGGGCGCCGGCGCGGTCCGGCGCGATGTGCCACGCGTTGAACCGCGTGATCTCCCGGATCGCGCGGGTGGTCCAATCCATCCGGGCCAGAACGCCCGGCCAGACCGTGAAGACAATGTCGCCGGTGCGCCCGAGGAACGTCTCGTGCACCACGAATTCGTCGTTGCCGTGTTCGTACAGGCATTCGAGGCCCGTGCCGTCGCGCCGGACGCGGTGCAGCCGGGGCGCGGGATCGCCGGCGAATTCGATCCATTCGGGCTCGAGCGGGTGGAACTGGGGGTGGATCACGGTCCGGGGAAACGGAATGCGCCGCCAGTCGCGGCCGTCGGCGCGGCCCACCGCGACCGCGTGGCGGCCGTCCTGTTTGAGCGCCGCGGTGATCCACTCGCCGTCGGCCGCGAGCGAGCACTCGCCCAGTTGTCCCCCGGCGAAGTCCACCACCCGTGTTTCCTCCAGCGTCTCGCGGTCCAGCGTCCAGATGGCGCCCCCGCGCACGAAAAAAATCCGGCGTCCGTCCGGATGGATGGCCGGCGAGAAGGCGTGCAGCGGAGGCCCGTCGGTCAACTGCCGGATCTCGCCGCCGGCGAACTCCGCTTCATACAGTTGCGCCCGTCCGTCGCGGTACGAAATAAAGAGCAGGAAGCGATTGTCTGGCGTAAACGAACACTGGAGGAAATACGCGGCGTGATGGATGGACGGGTGCGCGGTCATCTGGTGGACGCGCGCGCCCGTGACCGGGTCGGCAAACTCGGTGTGCTCGGAGGGAAAGCGGCTGCCCTTCGCCACGCGCGTCAGATCCCCAGGTAACGGTTGCGCCCTTCCACCAGGGCGTGAATCTTGCGGTCGGCCACCGAGCGCTTGAGCATCCAGAAGCCGCAATCGGGGTGAATCCAGCCGACGCGGTCCGCGCCCGCCTTGCGTTCGGCGAGCTCGATCCGCGCCGCGATCTCATCGGCCGTCTCCACGTGGTTGCTCTTGATGTCGACCACGCCGATCCCGAGCTGGATGCGCGAATCCACGTCCTGCAACGCATCCAGGTCGCTCGCGGGCCGGATGGCCAGCTCGAGCACCACGTGATCGGCTTCCAGCGCATTCAGGAATTGGACCAACTGGGCCCACTCTCCCCGCTGGATCGTCTGCCCGCCGTAATTGCCAAAACAGAGGTGGACCGCGCGCTTCCCGGTGACGCGTTCGAAGACCCGGTTGATGGCCTGCGCGGCCAGCGGCCAGTCGGCGGGGTTGCCGGTGATGTTGGCTTCGTCCACCTGGACGCAGTCGCAGGGGAGGCCAGCCGCCTGGTCGCGGAGCACATCGGCGACCGCCAGGGTGAGCGCTCCGAAGTCGCGGTAATGGTTGTCCAGCAGGGTGCGGGCCAGCATATAGGGGCTGGTCAGCGTGAACTTGAAGGGGCCGCCCGCCACGGCCGCGGCCCGCTGGCAATCGGCGTAAAGATTCAGGCCGCCCTCGGAAAGCGCGCCGGTCACCACCCCGGCCGGCTTGCGCCGGAAGCCCATGGGGCTGTGGCGATTGAACGCTTCCCAATCCGAGCGGCCCAGCACCGCGCGCACGCCGCCCATGGGCCGCACGAAGTAATCGATCATGCCGTTGGTGTCGGGGTGGTTGATGTCGAACCGGTACAGTTCTCCATCGGTCGGCAGATCGATGCCCGCCTGGCGCTGGATGTCGAAGACGACCCGCGTCGCGTCGACCAGCGCCTGCTCGCTCGGCAGGGCCGCGAGCCAGTCGGGAACGGGGTACGAACCCACGGTGGTGGTCAAAATCCGGGGAGTGTTTGGCATCGGGACTTCAAGAATCGAGTGGGGTAGGCCTTTAGTTTAGCATCGGCCGTTCCCGCCTCCGGTCTTGGCTGCCGCTACAGGATACCGTACAGTCCGCGGGCGCGCGGGGTTTTGACGGCAGCTTCCCAAGTCGGCTATAGTGCCGAAGGTCCCCGCGAGCCCGATCGCGTCGAAATCGTTCCAATTTGACCGGAGGAAGAACCCGACTATGTCCAACCATGTCCTGTCCGGCGCGGAGTTCAAGGAGCAACTCCGCGGCGGCGCCCCCAAGATGGGGCTGTTCATCAACTCGCATAGCCCGACCGTGGCCGAACAACTCGCGCACAGCGGCTACGACTGGCTGTTGGTGGACACGCAGCACGGCCCCATGGGCTACGAACAGCTTTCCGCGATGATTTGCGGCATCTCGAGCGGCGGCGCCAAATCCATGGTGCGCGTGGCCGGCTTCGGCGACCGGGGCGGCATCCAGCAAGCGCTCGACCTGGGAGCCGACGGCGTGCTGGTGCCCTACATCAACAGCGCCGACGAAGCCCGCCAGGCGGTCAGTTGCGCCCGCTATCCTACCGCTGGCACGCGGTCGGTCTATTTCCCGCAGCGCAGCATGAACAAAGCCGGCCTGCTCGGCTACGCCGGCAGCGCCAATGCGAACGTGATCGTGGCGTTGCAGGTGGAGACCGCCTCCTGCATCGAGCACATCGAGGAGATCGCGGCGGTGCCCGGCGTCGATATCCTGTTCCTGGGCCAGAATGATTTGTGCATGTCGATGGGACTGTACGAAAAGTACGAGTTCCCCCACATGTACACTTCGCCGGAACTTCAGGACGCGACCAACCGCCTGATCGCCGCTGCGCAGCGCAACAACGTCATCCTGGGCCTGTTCCTGTTCGGCACGGCGCGGGTCGGCGAGTTTCTGGAAAAGGGCTTCACGTTTATCAGCATTGGCAACGACCTGCACCACGTGCTTACCCAGGCGGGAGCGTATGTGAAGGACCTGGAATCCATCGCTCCGGCGAAGGGGAAGAGCTGGACCCGGCGACCGACATCGCTGTTCTGAAGAACTGGGCAAGTCGCAGACTGGCCCTCCGCTTCCCGGGACATCGAGACGAGTGTCCATGCGGCAGGCACGAATGTGTGCGCAGCAAACCCAGGGGCGGGAGGAAAGCCGTCAACAGGGCCAGGGCCCCGATTGGGATGCGCAGGTCACCGGCTATCTTCGGCCACGGGCGGGCGGCCTTCGAGGACCCGGCGCGGGCGCCGCCCGACTCCTACCGCGCGAAGCGGATGTCCATCACCTGCCGCATGTACAAAGGGGCAACGGTGTGGCGCATCCTGCCGCCGGACCTGCCGAGCGCTTCCGCCACCAGCGTCCGCAACTCGGGCGGGGTGAAGGAGCGGCGGATGGAAGTGATCCCGTCCGCCGCATTGATCGGATGCTGCCATGGGGCGACGAATATCCGGAACAGCGTCTCCGGCAGTTGATGCCGGACCAGATCGAGAATCAGAAACCGGCGGCAGGAGCGCCCGACGTTGCGGATCAACCGCACCAGGTCCACGTCGGACAGGTGGTGAATCAGGCACACCGCCACCGCCACATCCGCGGCGGGCAGCGGATCGCGGACCGCGTCCCGCACCAGCACCGGCACGGGCGTCTGGCGCGGAGGGCGCAAGTCCACGCCAAGCACCTCGACGCCCATCCGCGCGCGGATTTCGTCAAGCAGCGCGCCGTTCCCGCAGCCCAGGTCGATCACCCGGCCGATGGGCTCGGGGTCGGCGCGCAGCGCGCGCAGAATCGCGCGCGTATTGCCCAGGAAGCGGTGCACGCGCGTGAGGTCGCGCAGCACATGGCACACCACTTCCTCCGGCAACGCCGGATTCTCCATGAGTTCGGACGAAGATGACCGCTTCACCGGATGTGTTCGTCGATTCTAGCACCGCCGCCGCTTTTTTATAGACTGGGGATATGGCAGACCCCATTACCATCGCCGGGCGGACTTTTCGTTCCCGGCTCTTTGTCGGCACCGGCAAGTACCGCAGCTTCCAGGAAATGGCGCGCTGCCATGAGGCCTCGGGAGCGGAGGTGGTCACGGTCGCGGTTCGCCGCGTGAATCTGACGGACCGCGCGCAGGAATCGCTGCTCGATTACATCGACCGGTCGAAGTACTTCATCCTGCCCAACACCGCGGCGTGCTACACGGCCGAGGACGCCATTCGCACCGCGATGCTGGCGCGGGAAGTCGGCCTGTCGCACTGGATCAAGCTGGAGGTGATCGGCGATCCGAAGACGCTTTTCCCGGATAACCAGGGGCTGCTGGAGGCGACGCGCGTGCTGGTGAAAGAAGGTTTTGTGGTGCTGCCCTACACGAACGACGACGTCGTGAACGCGCGGCGCCTGATTGACGCGGGTGCGGCCGCGGTCATGCCGCTGGCGGCGCCGATCGGCTCCGGACTGGGCGTGCAGAACGCCGCCAATCTGCGCATCCTGCGCGAGATGATCACGGAAGTCCCCCTGATCGTCGATGCCGGGGTCGGCACGGCTTCCGACGCGGCGATCGCGATGGAACTGGGCGCCGACGGCGTGCTCATGAATACCGCCATCGCGGAAGCGGGCGATTCGGTCCGCATGGCGGAGGCGATGAAGCACGGGATCGAGGCGGGACGGCTGGCCTACCTGGCCGGCCGCATGCCCAAGCGGTTGTACGCCAGCGCTTCCAGTCCGCTGGCCGGTGTCATCGGCGCGTAGGCCTCGGCGCGAACCGCTGTGTTAAGATCCGGTTTCAGTCTCTGGCGACTGTCACACAGGAGTGCGAATGAAAGTCTACGAAGGCAAGGACATCCGGAATGTCGGTGTGGTGGGCCACGGGCATTCCGGCAAGACAACGCTCACCGCGGGGATGCTCTTCGCCGCCGGGGTCACCAACCGGCTGACCCGCGTCGACGAGGGCAACACCCTGACTGACTTTGACGAAGAAGAGATTTCCCGGAAGCTGACCATCTCCACCGCGCTCGCTCACGTCGAGTGGAAAAAAACCAAGATCAACCTGCTGGATACCCCCGGCTTCAATATTTTCCTCAACGACACGCATGCCTCGCTGATCGCGGCGGACTCCGCGCTGGTGGTGGTAGACGGCGTAGCCGGCGTCGAGGTGCAGACCGAGAAGGTCTGGTCCTTTGCGAATCAATTCGGCCTTCCCCGGGCCATCTTCGTCAACAAGCTCGACCGCGAGCGCGCCAGTTTCGACCGCGCGCTCGAAAGCATTCACGAGACCTTTGGCCGCTCCTGCGTCCCCATCCACCTGCCGGTCGGCGCCGAGCGGGATTTCCGCGGCGTGATCGACCTGATCGAGATGAAAGCGTATACCTACGAGCCCAACGGGAACGGGAAAGGAACGGCCGGGGAGATTCCCGCGGACCTGGCCGACGCCGCCCAGAAGGCCCACGAAGCGCTCGTCGAGATGATCGCCGAGGGCAACGACGCGCTGATGGAGGAGTTTTTCGCGGAAGGGACGCTGCCCGTCGTCCACCTGATCGAAGGCCTGCGCGAGGCGGTCGCGCGGCGCCGCATCGTGCCGGTGTTGTGCGGCTCGGCCCTGCTCAATATCGGCACGGATCTGGTGCTGGATTTCCTCGTCGACTATCTGCCCTCGCCGGTGGCGCGCGGCGCGGCCCGGGGCCAGGTCAACGGCGTGGAAACCGAACGCCCCATTGCCGATTCCGAAGCGCCGTCCGCGTTCGTCTTCAAGACCGTGGCCGATCCTTTCGCGGGGCGCATCAGCTACTTCAAGGTGATGTCGGGCAAGGTGGTCAACGACGCGGCCCTGCTGAACGTGCAGCGCAACAGCCTGGAGCGCTTATCCCACATCGCTTGCCTGCAAGGCAAAACGCTCGTGCCGGTCACCGAGTTGCACGCGGGCGACGTGGGGGCAGTGGCCAAGCTCAAAGACACCATGACCGGCGATACTTTGTGCGATAAAGCCGCGCCGATCGTCTATCCCAAGGTAAATCTGCCGGAGCCGTCCATCGCGTTCGCCATCGAGGCCAAGAGCCGCCAGGACGAGGACCGCATGGGCAACGCGGTGCACCGGCTGCTGGAAGAGGACCTGTCGCTGCGCTTCTACCGCGACGAGCAGACCAAGGAGTTTCTGCTGGCCGGCAGCGGACAGCAACACGTCGAGGTCGCCGTCAGCCGGCTCAAGAAACGCTACGGGGTCGAAGTCACGTTGAAAGCGCCCAAGATCCCGTACCGGGAGACCATCCGCGCCAAGGCGGATGTGCAGGGGCGCCACAAGAAGCAGACCGGCGGACACGGCCAGTTCGGGGATTGCTGGATCCGCATGGAGCCGCTGCCGCGCGGCGCCAACTTCGAGTTTGCCAGCGAGATCTTCGGCGGGTCGATTCCCAAGCAGTACATTCCGGCGGTGGAGAAGGGAATCGTGGAGGCCGCGGCGCAGGGCTTTCTGGCCGGCTACCCGATGGTGGATTTCAAAGTGGTGGTGTACGACGGCTCGTATCACGATGTCGACTCGTCGGAACTGGCCTTCAAACTCGCGGCCCGGAAAGCATTCAAAGCCGCGATGCAGGTGGCCAAGCCGGCTTTGCTCGAACCGATTATGAATGTCGAGGTCCAGACTCCCGTGGAGTATGGCGGCGACATTATGGGCGACCTGAACGGACGCCGGGGCCGCATCAGCGGCATGGACTCCCGGGGCAACACGCAAATCATCAAGGCGCAGGTGCCCATGGCGGAAATGCTCAGCTACCAGAGCGACCTGACTTCGATGACGCAGGGGCGGGCCACGTTTTCCATGGAACTGTCCCACTACGATTTCGTGCCGCAACCGCAGGCGGAGAAGATCATCGCCGCGGCCAAAGCGGCGCGCGCGGGCGTCGAAGAAGAGGAAGAGTAGCGCCGCCCCGCCATCCGGCGAGCTGGAGTTCGGTGCGCTGGATCAGGCGGGGCCACACCGCTTCCGGCGCGGCGTCGAATACGACGCCGGCGTCGGCGCGGAACACGTGCCAGGTGCCCCACTCCATCTCCCGTTCGAGCTGGCCCGGGCCCCAGCCGCAATAGCCGAGATAGACGCGAAACCGTTCGGCGGAGGCGCCTTCCAGCACCTGCTTTTCCAGCAGTTCGCGGGTGGAGATCAGATGTACCTCCGGGAGCACCCGCTGCGCGCCGGGCGGAGCGTCCTTTGTCCGCAGCAGCGCGAATACGGTGCCCCGGGCCACCGGACCGCCCCAGAACACCGGGTCTCTGCGCTCGCGCGCGCCGCTGAGTTCGCCGAACACGCGCGACAGCGGAATCTGGGAAGGCCGGTTGATCAGCAGGCCCATGGCGCCCTCATCGTCGGCGCGAATCAGCAGCACCACGGAGGCGGCGAAATTGGGATCGGGAAGGTCGCGGCGGGCCACCAGCAGCCTGCCCGCCGCGGGCCGAAGCCCAGGCTCCTGCGCATATAGCAGACCAGCCGCCAGGGGCGCGGCGAGCGCCCACGCCGCCGTTACCGCCAGTGTGGATCTCCGCATCTTCTCTCCCTTCTGCGCCGCGGTCCCGCCGTTGGCGAGGCGGAGACGGTCACCGCGGCGGTCCCGGGCCGATCCGCGCGAAATGGTTCACCGGGCCGGCGCCGTGGCCCAGGCCGGGGTTCGAACGGATGGCTTCCCAAATATACGTCTTGGCGTGCGCGACGGCGCTGGGCAGCGCGACGCCTTTCGCCAGTTCTGCCGTAATCGCGGCGGAAAACGTGCACCCGGTGCCGTGCGTATGCCGGGTTTCCAGGCGCGGGGAAGGGAACTCGAACCATTCCCCGTTCCACCACAGGCCGTCGGTCGCCTCGCCGCCCGGCAGGTGGCCGCCTTTGACCAGCACGCCGCGGGCGCCGGCATCGGCGATGCGCCGCGCCGCTTCCCGCATCTCCGGCACGTTGGCGACGCGCATCCCGGCCAGCGCTTCGGTCTCGGCCAGGTTCGGCGTCACCAGTTCCGCGCGCGGCAGTAAGCGCTCTTGCAGCGCACGCTGCGCGTCCGCCTCCAGCAGCGGGGTCCCGTGCTTGCTGATCATCACCGGGTCCACCACCAGCGGAAAAGCGAAGCTGGCCGCGGCGGCGGCCACCGCCTCGACAATGGCGGCGTTGCCGAGCGCTCCGGTTTTCGCCGCGCCGGGAGGGATATCCTTGACGACCGCGCGGATCTGCGCGGACACCAGGTCCGGCGCCAGGTATTCGACGCGTTCCACCCGCCGCGTATTCTGCACGGTCACCAGCGTGAGCACCGCCTCGCCGTAGACGCCGAACTGGTGAAACGTTTTCAGGTCGGCTTGTACGCCAGCGCCTCCGCTGGGATCGGAACCCGCGATCGTCAGGGCGACGGGCTGCATGAGACGAGTGTCGCATACGCCGCGCCGCCTGCGAGACAATCGAGGGCGAATGCGGTTCCTCCGGTTTGTGGCGGTCTTCCTGGCTCTTGCCCTGCTTGCGTCCGCGGAAAAAACGCAAAGCACTTTCTACCCGCGCGTCCTGACGGAGCGCGCCCAGGCGAACGCGCACCGCTATCGCTGGGCGGAGCGCAGCGTCCGCGCCATCACCGCGCGCGCGCAGCCCTGGCTGCGCCTGCCGGACGAAGAGCTCTGGGGTCTGATGTTCGGTCCCGCCATTGACCGCTCGCACTCGGTCTGGTCGAGCGGGTATTGCCCCGCCTGCCGGCGTCCCGTCCTCATGTATGACTGGCAAATCGACGCTTGGCGGCACCCCTGGAAAGTGCGCTGTCCGCACTGCCGGGAGCTGTTCCCCAAAAACGATTTCGCCGCGTTCTACCGGAGCGGGCTGAACGAGCAAGGCGTCTTTGACCCGCGGCGGGCCGACCGGCGCCTGCTATTCAATGTCGAGCACCCGGACCCTGGCGACACGCGGCGGATGTTTGGCGTGGACGGCGGCGAAGGCTACGCCGAGGGGGACGCCCGGTGGTGGTTTGCGGGTACTTATCTGCGCTACGGCCAGTGGGATCAACTTGTGCTGGCTGGCGTGACGCACCTGGCCGCGGCCTACGTGGTCACCGGCGAGGCGCGCTATGCCCGGCAGGCCGGCATCCTGCTGGACCGCATCGCCGACGTGTTCCCCGGCTTCGACTACGGCGCGCAAGGCCTGGTTTACGAGCGCCGGCGCTACGGCGGCGGCGTCGCCGGCTACGTTTCCTATTCCATCGATTCGGCGTACGATGTCCGCAAACTGGCGCTGGCATACGACCAGATCTTCGAGGGCATCCGGCGGGACGGCACGCTGGTGGAATTTCTCTCCCGCCAGGCCGCCGCGCACAAGCTGGAGAACCCCAAGCGCTCGTTCGCCGACATCCAGCGGAACATCGAGGAGCGCATCCTGCGCGACGTGCAGCGCCACCCGCTGAAGATCCGGACCAACTATCCCGGGCAGGAAGGCACGCTGGCCATAATCGACAGCGTGCTGGACTGGCCGGCCTCGCGGCCGCGGGTGCACGAGGCGCTGGACGAAATCGTGGCGCGCACCACGGAGGTAGACGGCGTCTCGGGCGAGAAGGGACTGAACTCGTACGCCGCCATCGGTCCACGCTTCCTGGCTCATCTGCTCGAGCACTACCTTCGCGCCGACCCGGCGCTGCTCACGGGGCTGCTGGCGCGGCATCCGCCGCTCGGGCAGACCTATCGCTTCTTCGTCGACACCTGGGTGGGACAGCAATACTATCCTCTTTCGGGCGACGGCGGCTCGTTCGCGGCGCGCAGCCCGGAGTATGCGGGACTCCCCCTGACGCCGGAGGGTGGCGAGGGGAAACACGGCGTCGAGCCGCCGGTATCGATGTACACGTTTTTGTGGCGGTTGGCGCGCGCGACAGGGGATCCGCTGTACTTCCAGATCATCCATTTGGGTCTGGAACAGCATGGCGAGGATGCCATTCAGGACCTGTTCGCCGCGGACCCCGCCGCCGTGGTGCGGGAGACCCGCCAGGCGGTGGCGCGGCACGGCGCGTGGCCCCCGCCGCGCAGCGTCCTCAAGCCGGAGTGGCGGCTGGCTCTCTTGCGGACGCCGCGCGCGCCGGCCGCGGCGGTCTGGCTCGATTTCGACTCCGTCCCGCAGTCGCGCTTGAAGAGCCATTACCACTACGACGCCATGAACCTGGGGCTTTTCGCGAAGGGTTTGGACCTGCTGCCCGAGTTCGGCTATCCCGCCGTGCAGTTCGGCGACTGGCATACGCCCCAGGCGGTGTGGCACCGGAAAACGGCGGCGCACAATACCGTGGTGGTTGACGGCAAGGATCAGGCGGGAGGCGATGGGCGCGCCACACTGTGGGCCGAAGGACAGCGGGTGCGCCTCGTGCGCGCTTCGTCGCCGGACCAGTACCGCGGCAAGCAATACGAGCGCACCGTGGCGATGGCCGAAACCAGTGGCGAGGATTTTTACGTTCTCGACGTGTTCCGGGTGGCGGGCGGGCGCGAACACGCCAAAATCACGCGCAGCCATTTCTCGCGGCTGGCCGCGCCGGCCTTGCGGCTGCAACCCGCTCCGCCGTGGGGAGGGACGGACTTGCTCCGTCACTTTCAATCCGACCCGCGCCCGCCGGAGGGGTGGTCGGTGGATTTCCTGATCGAAGACCGGCTGGGTTACCTGCCTGCCGGCGCGCAAGTCCGGCTGCGCTATACCGATCTGACCCGGGACGCCGAAGCGATGACCTGCGAAAGCTGGACTGTGCGCAATGCCACGTCCACCGAATCCTTCTGGATTCCGACGGTCATCACCCGGCGCGCCGCGGCGGACGGCGAGTTATCCTCGACGTTCGCCGGCATCCTCGAGCCGTACCAGACACAGCCGCGGGTGCGTGCCGTACGCCGTCTTCCGCTCGTGACGCAGGGCGGCGCGCTCTGGGGCGACGAGCAGGTGGCGGTCGAAGTGGAGGGCGGCGGTTTCCGCGATCTGTGGATTGCGGCGGACGCCGAAAACCCGCTGGGGCGCGTCCCGTCGCTGCGCGCGGACGGCACGCTGGTGCAGCCGGACCGCCGCGTCCGCCTGTCCGGAGAATTGGCCTGGGTGCGCACCGGAAAGGAGGGCGCGGTGGAGGCTTTGGCGCTCGCCGGCGGCGATGCCCTCTCGGCGGGCGGGTTGTCCCTGCGACTGCTTCGCAAGGTCGATTTCCTGGAACTCGAGGTCGGTTCCGGCGAGGCGCTGGTGCGGTCAGGGCCCGCGGAGGCCGTGGCGGAAGTGCGGGTGGGCGGCCGCCGCTTGCGCGTCCGCTGAGGGCTGATTTTGGGCTTGACTCCGGCAACTCGATATGCAGAATGAAGTCCAGGTTGGGTGGAGCTGAAGCAAGAGTCAGTTCCGGTTCTTAGGGAAGAGTCACGAGTTTAGGGGGATCCTTTTGCGTCGGCTGCGAAGTTCCGGCGGCGGGCAAGGCGCTTCCTTGCCGTTTACGTTGTATCGTAAACGCGCCCCGCTCCTGCCTTCTCCTCTGAATGTCACCCCGCGTCCCTGGCGTGAAACTCCCCAGGCGGTGATGGATCCGGAGGGATCCCTGCGCCGGGAGCGTGTCCTGGCGAGTCCGTTCCAATCCTTTTTCCGCTTCCGCCGCTGTTGCGGATGGGCGAGCCAGGCTGGCCCTCGCGCGAGGCGGCGTTGGGGCGCCTTGATTCCGCGGCCGCTTTCCCACCTCCCGCGGGGACGCGTCCGCCAGACTTGTGGGTCGCTTCAGCGCCATATCCAAGCCCAACCCAGGAGAAAAAGATGAACTCTGTCACTCGTCCTTTTCCGGCGGCAGTGTTTGCCGTAGTCCTGGTTCTGGCGCTTCTCTGCGGAGGGGTCGCCTACGGACAGGACTACCGCGCCAAAGTGCAGGGGTTGGTTACCGATTCCACCCAAGCCGCTGTCGTCGGCGCCAAAGTCACGCTTCGCAACATGGGCACCGGAGTGGAAGCGGTGAAGCAAACCGAAGCTTCCGGCCGCTACCTGTTCGAATTCGTCACGCCCGGCACTTACGCGGTATCCGTGGAAGCCACCGGGTTTAACCGCTGGAATCAGGAGAACATCACCGTCCTGACGCGCGGCGACGTGACGGTCAACGCCACGTTGACCGTCGGCGCGGTTTCCGAGTCGATCAACGTCACCGAATCCATCGCGCAGGTGCAGTTCAACACCAGCACGATGACCACGATGGTCACCGGCCAGTTGTTGAAAGACATCCCCGTGCTGGCGCGCAACCCGTTTACGCTGGCGCTGCTGAACCCTGCGGTGATCAACCGCTACTGGGACGTTTCGCACCGCAACCCATTCTACATGTGGTCCTCGAACGGGATGGATGTGGGTGGCCAGACCGGCGGCAAGAACGACATGCTGCTGGACGGCGTGCCGCTGGGCTATGCGGCGCGCGGTTCCTACAACGCGCCCATGGACGCGGTGCAGGAAGTAGCCGTGCAGCAGAACGCCGTGGACGCTGAGTTCGGGTTCTCGGCGGGCGGCGTGTTTAACCTGTCGATGAAGTCGGGCACCAACGACTATCATGGCACGGCGTATTATTTCGGCCGCAATCCGCGGTTGAACGCGGTGACCAACCGCCTGACCCGGGCGACGTCGGTGGTGCGCAACCACATATGGGGCGGCACCATTGGCAATCCGATCAAAAAGAACAAGATTTTCAGCTACTTCGCCTATGAGCAGTGGCGCTCCACGCAGCCGTCGTCGAACCAGTCCACCGTACCCACCGATTTGGAACGGACGGGCAATTTCTCGCAGACCAAAACCGCCTCGGGCGCGCTGCGCGTCATTTACGATCCCTTTACGACGCAGTTCAATCCGGCGACCGGGCAGGCTACGCGAACCCCGTTCGCCGGCAATATCATCCCCGCTTCGCGGATCGACCCCACCGGCCAGAAGGCGCTGAACGCCTTGTGGAAGCCCAACCAGGCAGGCAATGACCCATCGGGTATCAACAACTTCTATATCGCGTACGCCTGGTGGCTGAAGTACTGGAATATTTCCGAACGCGTCGATTACAACGTAAGCGACAAACTCCGCACGTACTTCCGGTTCTCCAAGTACGAAACGCGCCTCGACAATCCGAACTGGGGCGGCACCATCGGCGTGCCTTCCGACAACGGCGGACTGATGGACGCGCTCAACGCCGCCGCCGACGTCCTGTACATGATCTCGCCGACCACGACGGTCAACATCCGCTACGGCGCCACGTATCTGGAAGACGACTACGATTCGGAATGGGCCAAAGTGGGCGAGAAAACGTGGGCCGATCTGTGGCCGTCCGGATGGTACAAACCCGTGTTAGCCGCCGTGCCGGCGGTGTACTTCCCCAACTTCCAGTTCTCCGGCAATGGTTACGCCGGTACGGGGAAAGCGGGCTGGTGGCAGGTGCATGGCCGCGTCCACAACTCCAACATCACCGTGACCAATGTGCGCGGCAAGCACAGCTTGAAAGGCGGCTGGCAGTGGCGCTACAGCTACGACGACAACGCCTCGCCCAACGTCGGCTACTTCAATTTCAACGCCGTCGACACCGGCAATACCTTTGTGAATTTCGACCCGCGCAGCAGCGGCAGCCAGTTTGCTTCCGCGCTGCTGGGCACCCTCTCGTCGGGCCAGGGCAACATCCGGCCTGGGTTCAACAACAGCTACCATCAGTTGGGGCTGTTCTTCCACGACGATATTCGGGTGACCCGCAACCTGACCCTCAATTTGGGTTTGCGTTGGGAATTCGAGAATGCTCCCAAGGACGACAAACTCGGCTTCTCGCGGTATCTGGACCTGACCAATCCCATTCCCGAGTTGCAGAACACCCAGATGCCTTCCCAGGTCACCTCCCTGGCGCGGGTGAACTACAAGTACAACGGCGCGTGGATCTTCACCGACGAGAACAATCCGCGGGTCTATCCTTCCAAGCACAACTTCCTGCCGCGGGTCGGCTTCGCCTACCGGTTGAACGACCGCAGCGCCATCCGGGCGGGCTGGGCGCGGTACGCGGTGCCGTTCAAGGGCGCCTGGACCGAAGGCCTGGGCTCGATCCCGTACGACGGCTTCTCGCAGGACACCTTCATTGACCCGGCGGTGCAGGGCGTGCCCCGCACGGTCATCAGCAACCCCTTCCCCAGCAGCAACCCCTTGCTGGCCCCCGTGGGCAAGGGACGCGGGCGCTACACCAACGTCGGCAATCCGGCGTGGTGGTTCTATCAAAACCTGAAACGTTCGATCAATGACCGTTTTAACGTGTCCTTCCAGCGGACGTTGCCCTTCCAGGTGCTGACCGACGCCACCTTCTTCATGAACTTTGGCCACAACGCGTTGGGCACCAGCATGTGGGGCGGCAGCGAACAAATCAACCTGAACATGGTGGATCCGAATCTCGTCTACACGCACAAGGGCGCGGTGGACGCGGCGGTGCCCAATCCGTTCTTCCAGGTGCTTTCTACCGACAAAATGCCGGGCGTCCTGCGCAACCGCCAGACCGTATCGGTCCGGGACCTGCTACGCCCGTATCCGCACTATGGCGACTTGAACGAGCGGCTGAACGAGGGTTGGTACACACGTTACTACGCCTTCCAACTCCGCGTGGAGCGCCCGTTTGCGAACGGCATGAGCGTGATCCTGGGCTATAACTATAACCGCGAAGCGCGGTCGGTGTGGTTCAACGACATCGACCAATACGCGAACCGCTTTACCCTGATGGACACCCGCGAGCCCCGGAACAATATCCGGTTGGGCGGCACGTGGGAAGTCCCGGTCGGCAAGGGGCGTAAGTTCCTGCCCAACGCCAACCGTTTGGTCGACGGGATCATCGGCGGCTGGTCCACCTCCAGCCTGTTGATGTGGAACAGCGGCCCGCTGCTGACGTTTGGCGCGGCCGTTGCGCCCTCGAGCAGCCCGGCCATCAGCAATCCGACCCGGGACCGCTACTTCGACACCTCGCAGTTTTCTCAGATTCCGGCGTACACCCCGCGCACCAACCCGTGGTACTACGATGGCCTGCGCGGCTTCGGTTTCTGGAACCTGGACACCACCGTATCCAAGTACTTCAGCATCACCGAGAAAGTGCGCTTTGAGCTCCGCATGGAGTTCTTCAACATGCCGAACGCGTTCATGCCTTCGCAGCCGAACACGAGTGTGACGGCGACCACCTTCGGCAAGAGCACCGGCGTGGCGGGCGGCAACTACGGCCGCGAGATTCAGTACACCGGCCGGATTCACTTCTGACCGGTCGATCGGCTAAGGACAGGAGAGACCGGAAGGCCGAACCCGGAGGCGGCACTTGGCCGCCTCCGGGTTTCTTCCAGCGGGGGAGCGAAAGCTCCTCTGCACGCTAAAGCGTGCGCCACCTTGCGATACGCCTCTCAATACGTGGCAAGTCGGAGACTTGCCCAACCGCCGGTCGGAGACCGGCGGCACAGGGTGGTGGCGCACGCTTTAGCGTGCAGCGCAACTTCAGTTGCGCCCGCCCGACCGGGCCTCCGTGGTCCCGCCGGTCGGAGACCGGTGGTGGCAAGTCGGAGACTTGCCCCACCTCCGGCTTATGCCGCCACTAGAAGCGCGAGCCGCTGCGAGCGCCTGAGCAGGCTTCGAGATGAGTGTCCAATTATTCGGGTTTACTCCCGCTCGATCCGCAGCTTGAGGAAGTGCGTCGCGCAGGAGATGCAGGGATCGTAGTTGCGGATGGCCTGCTCGCATTCGAGCGTCAACCGGTCCTCGGGCAGCGACAGGTTCTGCTCCACCAGCATCCAAAGATCCGCTTCGATCGTCTTCTGGTTCTGCGAGGTCGGCGGGACGATCTTGGCGTCGGTAATCAGGCCGGCGGCGTCGGTGTGGTACCGGTGATAGAGGATGCCGCGCGGCGCTTCCGTGCAGCCGCAGCCGGTGCTGAGCTTGGGCGCCGGCTCGACGAAGGGGCGCGCGGGCATCTCGTAAGAATCGATGATGCGGAGCGCTTCCTCGCAGGCGAACACGGTTTCGACGGCCCGGACGATCAGGCTCTTGAACGGATTCCGGCACGGCGCGCGGAGGCCGGCTTCGCGGGCGGCCTGGGCGGCCAGCGGCGTCAGGCGTTCGTGGTTCAGATTGAAGCGCGCCAGCGGCCCGACAAAGTACGGGCCGCGCTTCTTCAACACCGAGTGCAAGGCGTGGGAATGTCTGACGTGCTCCTCGACAAAGCACTCCTCGTACTGGCGGACGTCGATCTCGAGGCCGCGGCTCGAGACGATGCGGCCTTCATTGAACGGGTACTCGCCGGGCCCCTGCAGCGCGACAAATTCGTAATCGCGCTCGAAGTCGGGGAAGGGAAGGCTGGCGGTCCAGCGCACGGTCTCGACCGCCGCGTCGCGGGCCCAAAGCAGGCGCTCGCGGAGCGGGCGCAGTTCGCGGGGCGCCGGGACGCGGTAGAAACCGCCTACCCGCACGTTAATCGGGTGGATCTCCCGCCCGCCCACCAGGGTGACGAGTTCGTTGCCCACCTTTTTCAGTTGCAGGCCGCGCTCGACCGCCGCGCCGTGGTCCTTGGCCATGGCGAGGCCGTCCTCATAGCCGAGGAAATCCGGCGCGTGCAGCAGGTAGACATGCAGCGCATGGCTCTCGATCCACTCGCCGCAGTACAGCAGGCGGCGCAACTCGCGCAGCGGCCCGTTGACTTGCATCCCCCACGCCTGCTCGATGGCGTGCACGGCGCTCATCTGGTAGGCGACAGGACAGATGCCGCAGATGCGGGCGGTGATATCCGGCGCTTCCAGCGCTTCCCGCCCGCGCAGGAACGCTTCGAAAAAGCGCGGCGGCTCGAAGATGCCGAACTTGACGTCCTTCACCTTGCCGTCGCCGATCTTCACGACGAGCGAACCTTCGCCCTCCACCCGCGCCAGCATGTCAACTTTAATCGTCCGGTTCTTCATGGCAGTCCGTCCTCAGGGGTTGCGCCGTTCGTGCAGTTCGCTCTCGCGCCGGAACACGTCCGCGCCGGCGTTGAAGCTGCGGAACGCCCGCACCAGGCCATCCTCGGTGACGCCCAGCCGGACCAGACCCGCCGAAAGCGCCGGCGGGTTGGCGGATTCCTTGGGGCCGAAGCAGCCGTAGCAGCCGCGGGCGTAGCCCGGACACAGCGCGCCGCAGCCGGCTTGCGTTACCGGGCCGAGACACGGCGTGCCGCGCGCCACCATCACGCAGACGTGCTGCCGCAGTTTGCACTCGACGCACACGGCGTGATTCGGAATCACGGGCTTGCGCTGGTTGAGCAGCGCGCTGATCACTTCGATCAATTGGTGCTTGTTGACGGGGCAGCCCCGCAGTTCGTAGTCCACAAAAACGTGCTCGGCGATGGGCGTGGACTTGCTCAGCGTTTCGATATAGTCGGGACGCGCGTAGACGATGGACAGGAAGCGCTTGACGTCGCGGAAATTGCGCAGCGCCTGAATGCCCCCCGCGGTGGCGCAGGCCCCGATGGTCACCAGGTAGCGCGATTGCCGCCGCACCTGATGGATCCGCTCGGCGTCATGCGGCGTGGTGATGGAGCCCTCCACCAGCGACAGGTCGTAGGGCCCCTTCATCACGGCGCGGGTGGCCTCCGGGAAATACGCGATGTCCACCGCGCCGGCCACGGCCAGCAATTCGTCCTCGCAGTCGAGGATCGACAGTTGGCAACCGTCGCAGGAGGCGAACTTCCACACCGCCAGTTTGGGTTTCTTCGCGGCCATGTCACACCTCCCTCACCGCCAGCCAGTCGCGCACCCGGTCATAGGCGAACACCGGTCCCTCCCGGCAGACGAACGCCGGCCCGAACTGGCAATGGCCGCAGGTGCCGACGCCGCACTTCATGTTGCGCTCCAGGGAGACGAACATCCGGTTCGCGGCGACGCCGCGTTTTTCCAGTTCGAGGACCGAGAAGCGCATCATGATCTCCGGGCCGCAGATCAGCGCCACCGCGCTGAGCGGATCGAACGGGGCCTTGGGAATCAGATGGGTGACCACCCCGACGCTGCCCCGCCAGGGCGCGGTGGCGCGGTCGACGGTGACGTACACGTCCACGTCGAAGCGCGCCCGCCAGCGTTCGAGTTCCTTGCGGTAGAGAATGTCTTCCGGCGTGCGGGTGCCGTACAGCAGGACCACCTTGCCGAACTGGTCGCGACGGGCCAGCAGGCGGTAGAGCGCGGGGCGCAAGGGGGCCAGGCCGATGCCGCCCGCGACGATCACCACGTCGTTGCCCTCGGCCTGGTCCACCGGCCAAGGCGTGCCGTAGGGACCGCGGACGCCGATCACATCGCCCCGGCGCAGCCGCGCCATGACCTTGGTGACCGTGCCTACCGCCCGCGTCGTGTGGACCAGCACCCCCGGCTTGTCGGGATCGCCGCTAATCGAAATCGGCACTTCGCCAACCCCGAACACGTACAACATGTTGAACTGTCCCGGCGCGAACGCGCACGGCGCGCCGTCGTCCAGCGGCGCGAGTTCGAGGGTGAAGGTATCGTCGGTCTCTTGCAGGTAACGCTGCACCCGGAACAGGCGCGGCAGCATCGTGACCGCCCCGGCTTCCAGAGTGGGCGCTTCGGTCTCAAGATTGGATCGCATACACGTCCATCAACTGGAGGCAGGTCGCCTCCAACCGCTCGGCGATGATCGAAGAGAAGCGCCGCAGCAGTTCGTAGCCGAGGCGGGGATCCTGCCCGCACTTCTCGCGCAGGCACGCCCCGTCCATCGCGAAGGCCCGGGTGAGTTCCAGCGCCCGCGCGTCGAACCGCCAGCGGTGCGGCGGAATCAGCCAGGACCAGCCCAGCACATCGCCTTCGCTGACGGTTTGGATCATCATCGGCGGCCGGTTGGGCGGGGCCATTTCCAGCGCCGCCTTGCCCTGCCGGATCAGATAGAAATGACGAGCTTCCTCGCCCTGGCGGAAAATGAACGAGCCGGCTTCAAAACGCACGTTGGAGGCGCACCCGACCAGCAGATGCACATACTCCGGGTCCATCCCCGCGAAAAAGGCGTGCTCAGACAGAACGCGTTCCAGAGTTTCCATGGACAGGCTCCCGATAATACTCGGTGGCGCGAATCGCCCGGACTTCTTCGGTGAGGTCGATGCCGACGGGACACCAGGTGATGCAGCGCCCGCAGCCGACGCATCCGGAGGAGCCGAACTGCTCGATCCACGATGCCAGTTTATGGGTCAACCACTGGCGATAGCGCGCTTTTACGGACTGGCGCACGCTGCCGCCATGGATGTAAGAAAAATCGGCAGTAAAGCAGGAGTCCCACCGCCGGTTTCGCTCGGCCCGCTGTCCGGCCAGATCCGTCGTGTCGTCGATGGTCGAGCAGAAACAGGTGGGACAGGCGAGAGTGCAGTTGGCGCAACTCAAGCAGCGCTCCGCAGTCTGTTCCCAGCGCGGATGCTCGTGATTGCGGTAGAGCAGCGCCTGAATCTCGGTGGTGTCCAACGTGCGGCCCATGTGGCGGGCGGCGTCGTGCACCGTTTTGTCCGCGGCGGCGATCTCCTCGGCGGCCGCGTCCCGGGCCTCCAGCGCCGCCAGCAGCGCCGCGCCGCGCTCGCTCCCGGTCTCCACCACAAAGTAATGGCGTTTGGCGTTGATCACTTCCGTCAGCGCCAAGTCAAAGCCCTCGCGCGCGCGAGGGCCCGTGTTCATGGATACGCAAAAGCAGGTGCCACCGGCCTGTCCGCAGTTCACCGCGACGACGAACGCCTGCCTCAGCCGGACGCCGTAGCCGGCATCCGCGTGCGCCGCCATGGCGAAGACCTGCTCCTGGATCGCCAGGGCGCGCAGCTCGCACGCGCGGACGCCCAGCAGCGCCAGACGTTCGGGGCGCGGCGTTTCGGGCAGGATGCGGAACAACCCGCCTTCGCGCTCCGAGCGCCACAACGTGGCCTGGGGCGGATGCAGATACTTCTTCCACGAGTGAGGACCACAGGTATACCGGAACAGCGCCTGGTCCCGCCTGCGCTTCAGACGGTAGGCGCCGGCCTCCTGTTGGTCGGTCCACCCGGCGGGCAGATCGGCATCGGAGGCGAGTTCGTCGTAGATGATAGCTTCGTCGCGGACGGTGGGTCCCACCACGCGATACCCTTCCTGTTGAAGCGCCGCGATCAGTCTGCCGATGCCGGCGCGTTCGATCAGTTTGGGTTGCCGCCCGGTGTTCTCCGGTGAGCACATGTCAGTCGAGGACATGCCAACACCACCTTTCCCGAAAAGCCGTCCTCAATATAGGGCATTCCTTCGGGGAAGGGAAGCCCCTCGGTCGGCTTGTGGATTCAGGCGCGGGAAGGGGTCGCCGCGGAAGCTGCGGCGGGATTCACCGCTCGAATGGGGGTGCTGACGAGCGCGTCAGCGGGGCGCCCAGGAATCGGCCAGGAACCGCATCCAGCCGCTCCGCGATTCCCTCGCCACGGGGTTAGGCTCCGGCGTACCCACCGCCGCCTGGTAGAGAGAGAGGAGTTGCCGTTCGTCGCATTTCACACAGCGGGCGTATTGCCGGATATAGTTCGTAGAATAAATGCCCCCGGGAAGCTTCTTAAATTCCAGCGCTTCAATCGCCCGCAGCGCATACATGCTGATTTTCGTGGATTCGGCCACTTGCTCGAGGGAGATGCCCTTTCGGGAACGCAACCCGGCAAGATCCAACGGCTTGGAGGAAGAGACGTTGACTCCCATGGCGGCTCCGTCCAAGTACTTTCCGTACTGGAACTTCGAGCGTATCACAATTTAGGCCGGGTTGCCTCGGTGGATAATGAGAGGGATGACCCGCGCTGCTTGGGGGCTCCTCCTGCTCGCCATAGGAGGAGGACAGGGGATGGCCCAGCCGGCGCCGCGGACCCTCCTCGAGTGCATCGCGGACACGCGCGTTGCGCCCGGGCTTGCCGCTCCCGCAGGCAGAGACTTCCGCCTGCCGGCAGGCAAGGGGTGGATCTTGTTGAGGTTTCGCGCCGCGGCGATCGAGGGCTGGCGCATCCGGCGGGCGGATCTTCTCGTCCACGGCTCGCGCCTTCGGGGCGCTCGCGCGCAGGTCCGCCTCGTTCGGCGTCCCTGGCTGGAGACGGAGGCTACGTGGGCGCATCCCGCGGAAGGCGAAGTGTGGAACCTAGCCGGGGCGCAAACCTTGCGCTGTCCTCCGAAAACAATTTCATGTTTTTATGTTTTTGTACCCGGCGAGGCCGGGTGGAGCCGGCTGGAACTCCCCGGCTGGTACGCGGAGGCGTTGGCGCGCGGCGATGCCTTCGGTCTGGCGCTCCGTTTGCCGCGCGGGGTGATGGACAGCCGCGAGACCGTCGCTTACGCGCCCTACCTCCTGGTGGAGGGAGCGGAAACCGGCCATCACCCGCGGTCTGCGCGCCCGGAGTAGCCTGAAGGGAGCATGTCTTCCGACCGGCGAAACTTTCTCTTCCACGGCGCCGCGTGGTCTGTGCCCGCCGTCGCCGCGGCCCCGGCGCCTTCTCCCGCTCCGGACCTTGAACAGCGCCTGCTGCGGGCTTTCACCGGCATGGAGTGCGTGGACACGCACGAGCATTTTCTTCCGGAGAAGGCGCGCGTGGCGCAACCGGCCGACTTGTTCGCGCTCGCCAGCCACTATTTGCTGGACGACCTCATCGCCGCGGGCATGCCGGAGGAGACGAAGAAGTTCCTGACGCGCAGGGACGCCGGCGACCGGGAGCGGTGGCGTGTCTTCGAGCCTTACTGGAAGGCCGCGCGTTTCACCGGCTATGGTCAGGCGCTGCGCATCGCGGTCCGCGACCTTTTCGGCGTCGAGGAGATCACCGGCGAGACGCTGCCGGCCATCCACGAGGCCATCCGCAAGATGAGCCGGCCGGGCATGTACGACGAGATTCTGCGCCAGCGGGCGCGCATTCGCTGGGTGCTGCACGACCACGGGTGGCGGGCCGCGCCCGTGCGCCCGGAGTTCCCCTACATCGTGCTGGCTCGCGCCTTCGACCGCTACATCATGGTCCGCAACCGCGGCGAAGTGCGCGAACTCGAAGAGGCCACCGGCGTGTCCATCACCAGTCTGGCCACCCTCAAGCAGGCGCTCGAGCGCAGTTTCGCGCAAAGCCGCGAGTACGGCATGGTGGCGGTGAAGACGACGCTCGCCTACCACCGCGACCTCCAGTTCCATGCCGCGTCCGCCGCCGACGCGGAACGCGACCTGGCCGCGCTGCTTAAGGGCGAGCGGGAAACCCCGCAGGGCAAGTTCCGCTTCCACAACCGGCCGTTCCGCAACCTGGAAGACCACCTGTTCCGCCACGTCGTAGGCCTGGCGGACAGCATCGGTATTCCTGTCCAGATCCACGCCGGGACCTTCGCCGGCCATTGGAATCACGTGCAGAACTCGAATCCCACCCACCTCAACGATCTCCTGTTCGACTTCCCGCGCGTGCGCTTCGATCTGTTCCACATGAGCTACCCGTACCAGGCCGAACTGGCGGCGATGACGAAGCTGTTTCCGAACGTGTACGCGGACTTCTGTTGGGCGCACGTATTGTCGCCCGCCGCGGCCCGGCGGGCCCTGCGCGAGTTCCTGGATACGTCGCCCGTGAACAAGATCCTGCTGTTCGGCGGCGACTACTGGTATCCGGAGCTCAGCTACGCGCACCTGGTGATGGCGCGGCGCAACCTGGCCCGCGTGCTTGCGGAGATGGTGACCGAGCAGGTTTGCCGCGAGGACGAGGCGCTCGAACTTGGTCGGATGCTGTTGTACGACAACGCCGCCGCCCTCTTTGGGCTGGACAAGCCACGAGGGTGAGGTGACGGAAGCGGAGTGGGCCGCCCGCGCCGCGCGGGTGCGGGAGAGGATCGAACGCGTCTACCAAGTCCGGGTGGTGACGCGGGAACTGCCCCCGCCGTGGACCGGCGATCTGGACGGCGCCGCGATCGTGGTTCATGCCGGATTGGGCGCCGAGGAACGGCTGTTCCTGCTCGCGCATCTGTTTGGCCACACCGTGCAGTGGAACACCCAGCCCGGCGCGTGCGAACTCGGCCAATTGCAGATTCCGCCCGTCGCGGAAGATCTGCTCGAAGGGATCCTGGCGTACGAACGCGAGGCGGCCGGCTACGCCGCCGCCCTGCTCCGCGAGGCCGGCGTCACCGGGCTCGAGCAATGGCTGGCGGACTACAGCAACTGCGACGCGGCCTATCTGCGGCACTACTACCGCACGGGAGAGCGGAAGGCGTTCCGCTCGTTCTGGAAGCAAGGAGCGCCGCTGCTGACGCCGCTGCCGATTCCCGCCTTCACGCCGCTTCGGCGGCGCGGGCGGCGGGGCGGCATCGTCCTCTAGCGCGGCCGGGCGGGAATGGGCGCCGGCCGCGCCCCTCCTATGCCGCATCCCCGCCCCGCGGGTCGCGCGGCATGCCCAACTCGTCCAGCAGCGCGAGCACCCGGCCGTTTATGAAATCCAGATACTCCGTTTCCGCCGCGGTGGGCGTATAGCGCAGCGCGCGCACCGCCACGGCCGGCAACACGCCGCGCGCCGCCAGCAGACGTTTTTCCGCGTGGTGGAACAGCTCGAGGTTTTGCAAACTGTAGAGGATCTGCGGCAGGATCCCGGCGAAAACGGGAAACGCCTCGGCGCGCCGGCCCGACCGCGCCAGGCGAAACACGCGCGCCAGCAGGTCGGTCAGCGCCAGGCCGGGGACCACGCCGGCGATGCCCTCCGGCGCCAGTTCCAGCGTGTACATCCCTCCCCATCCTTCCAGCACGCCCAGCGTGCCGCCGGCCGCCTCCCGAATGGCGCGGAGTTTCGCGCCCATGAGCGGCTCCTCCAGTTTCAGATAGCGGAAGTGCGGGTGCGCCGCGTGCAGCCGTACCGCCAGGCTTACCGGAATCGTCGGCCCGCCGGGGTTGAAGTCCTGAATCACGAAGGGCAGGGGAATTTCCCGCAGCAGCCCGTCGAGGTATGCGTAGACGTCGTGATCCGACACCGCGAACAGGCGCGGGATCGCGGTGCCGATGGCGCTCGCTCCCCGGTCCTGCGCCAGGCGGGCCAGCCGCACTGCTTCCCGCAGCGAGGGATGATTCACCTGCGCGATCACCGGCAGGCGGCCCCGCGCGTGCCGCACCGCCGCCGCGACTAAATCCAGCCGCTCGTCTTCGGAGAGCTTGTAAAACTCGCTGCCGTACGCGGGCAGACACACCGCGCATGCTCCTGCCGCGCAGGCGAAATCGATCAACCCGGGCAGCCACTCCCAGGCGATCGCTTCGTCTTCCCGGAACGGCGTGGGAATGATGGGGATGATGCCGTCAAGATCCATGCAGCCGATGACGCTCCTCGTAGACGATAATCAAGTACGCCCCGGCGCAAATCAGCAGCCCGCCCGCGATCAGCGCGGGAGTGATCTTCTCATTTAGCGCCGCCTGGGCCAGCAGCACCCCGAACACGGACATCAGGTAAATGGACAGCGCGGCCTGCATCGCGTCGATCCGGTGCAGCACGCGAAAGAACAGCACCATCGCGAGGCTGACCGACAGCGCGGCGATGCTGAAGATGTTGGCCCACGCCACCAGGCTGATCCGCTGGAGACGCTGCCAGGCTCCGGGCTCATAGTAGAGCATTGCCGGGAGCAGCACCGGCGCCGCGAACGCGAAACTGGCCACCAGGAGTTGGGCCGGCCCGTACCAATGAAGCAAGCGTTTGCTATAGACGTTGCAGAACGCGCTGCCGAAACAACTCAGCAGGACCAGCGCGTTGCCCACCAGGTAACGCGTTTCCGCCAGGCGGGCCTCGCGCAGATCGCCGGCCGAAACCAGCAGGACGCCCCCGATGGAGATCGCAAACGCAGCCCAACGCGTCCCGCGCATCCGCTCCCCCAGCATGGCCGAAGCCAGCAGCGCCATCAGCACCGGCGTGGTGAGGTAGATGACGGAGGCATTGGTGGCGAGCGACCGCTCGACGCCCCAATTCAGAAACAACTGGGCGACCAGCGAACCCATGACGCCCAGCAACGCCAGCGCCGCCCACGCCCGGCCGGCGCCCGGGCGTCCCGCCGCCGGCCACGTGCGCCGCTCCCGGCGCGCCAGGGGCAACAGGAATGCGATGGACAGCAGCAGGGAGACCATGGTCACCGTCATGGGCCCGGCCTCTTCCGAAGCCCGCTTGGCGGTGGGAAACTGCAACGCCCACAGGAAATTCACCAGCGTGAGCAGCAACAGGTTGCGCATGGGCCCGGCGGGCCGCCGCAAGGCGGCGCGATTTCCCATGGTACAGCAGCCAGGGCGGCCTACAATAATGCTGATGCCGACCCTGCTGCTCGCCGCACTCTGCGCCCTCGCCACGGCCCTGTCCGCCGCGGAGTTCCCCGCCGCGGAAATCCGCAACCGCGCCATCACCGCGAAGATCTACCTGCCCGACCCGGAGCGCGGCTACTACCGCGGCACGCGCTTCGACTGGTCCGGGAACACGTACAGCCTCCGCACGGCGCGCCACGAGTATTTCGGCCAGTGGTTCCCGCGGCACGATCCCAAGCTGCACGACGCGATCATGGGGCCGGTGGAGGAGTTCCGCTTCGCCGAGGGCGGCCTGGGCTACGAAGAAGCCAAACCCGGCGAGACGTTCGTGCGGATTGGCGTGGGCGTTTGCCGGCGTCCCGACGACAAGCCCTACCAGGGATTTCACACCTACGAAATCACGGACCCGGGCCAGTGGACCGTGAAGTCCGGCCGCGGCCGCATCCGCTTCACGCACACGCTTTCCGCGCCGAACGGCTACGCCTACCGGTATACGAAAGTGATGCGCCTCGATCGCGATCAACCGCGCCTGGTGATCGAGCACGAACTCAGGAACACCGGCCGCCGCCGCATTCAGGCGCAGCAGTACAACCACAATTTCTTTGTGATCGACGGCGAGCCTGTCGGGCCGGATACCTGGGTGAAGTTTCCGTTCGAGCTGCGCCCGGTCCGGCCGTTCACCAACGACCTGGCGGTCACCCGGGGAGGTGAGATTCACTACCAGCGCGCCCTCCAGGACGGGGAGAGCGTTTTCGGCGAGTTTTCCGGCCAGGGTCCGTTGGCGGCCGACTACGACATCCGCGTCGAAAACCGGAAGGCGCGCGCCGGGGTGCGGATCACCGGCGACCGCCCGCTGGCCAAGGTGGTCTACTGGTCCATTCGCTCCGTTTTTTCGCCGGAACCTTATATCGATGTGGAGGCCGAACCCGGCAAGTCCGCGCGCTGGACGTACACGTACGAGTTCTACGATCTTCCCTGAGCGGTCCCGGCCGCCCGCCTCCGGCCAAGACGGCGCCCCTGCGCTGCGGCCCGCCTACCGCGCGCGAACGGTCTCGACGAATTGCCGGGTGCGCTGGCGGACCATGCCGCTCACTTCGCCGGTCACCAGAAAGTGGAAGCCGCGGGCGCGCCAGAACGCCGCCTGCTCGGGCATTCCGATCACCATGCCGCACGGCTTGCCCAAAGCCTGTGCGCCGCGGTGGATGCCGTCAATGGCTTCGATCACCTCGGGGTGATCCATCTGGCCGTGCCGGCCCAGGTTCAGCGACAGGTCGTAGGGACCCACCATGACCGCATCCACCCAGTCCCGCGCGCCGAGTTCCGCGAGGTTGGCGAGGCCGCGCGGGCTTTCGATCTGCATCACCACGCACAAGCTCTCTTCGACTTCATCCCAGGCGGCGCGGTCCAGGCCGCGGTTGGCGAAGATGGCCGGCCCGCCCGGCCCGCGCTTGCCTTTCGGCGGCAGAAACAAACCATCCTGCACCGCGTCCAACTGAGCGGCCTGCTCGGTCCAGGGTAGAATCAGACCCGCGGGTCCCATATCCACATACTTGCGGATGAGATGGTACACGCTGGCTTCCGGCCGCAGCAGCACCGGCAGCCCGATCAGCCGCCCCACCCGGCAGATCTCTTCGACGTCCCGGAGCGAGGCGGCGCTGTGTTCCAGGTCCAGGAACACAAAATCCATGCCCTCCGCCTTGAAGATCTCGAGATAGCCGGGCCAGAAATCGAAGCTCATCATGGGCCCGAGGGTGAGATCTCCGCGGCGGAGGCGGGCTTTCAGTTCGGTGGCGAACACCAGACTAAAGTAGCAGAGCCGCCCCACCGGCCCATGGTTCGTCCAATCCCGTGGATGCAACGCCGCGGCCCGCGCGAGAGAATGACGAGGTGCGAATTTCTCGGCGGCATTGGATGGCGATGAGCCTGGCGGCCGCGGCCCGCGCGGGCGACTGGCCCGGCGAGCCGTTCGCGCCGCGCGATTTTCAGGACATGCGGGTGCCCGAAGCCTGGCGGCGTTACCGCGAACGGCTGACGTGGGGCCAGGGCCAGACGCTCGCCATTCTCGACGACGGCTGCAAGCTGGACATCCCCGAATGGCAGGTTTCCCTGCCTTGGGGGCCCAAGGTGATCGCCGCGTGGGACTCCGTCGATAGCGACGGCGATCCTTCGCCCGTGCCTCCCGGCTATCACGGAACCACGGTGGGTTTTCCGTCTTCGCTGAACTATCAGGGCCGGATGGGCATCGCGTTTCAAAACCACGTGGCGCACATCCGCGCGGTGACGGTAGTGCACCTGCCGCGCCTGGAGGCGGACACCATCGCCGCCGGACTGAACTGGGTGCTGCGCCACCGCGAGCGCCTGCGCATCCGCGCCGTCAACCTTGCGCCGCTCGACGACCAGCGCCACCGCGAACCGGTCCCCACCGCGATCGATGAGCCGCTGCTGCGCTTGCGCGAGGCGGGGGTCTGGGTGAGCGCGCCGTGCGGCAATCATCACTACACCGACGGCATCTCCTGGCCGGCGTGCCAGCCCTTTTGCTACGGGATCGGCGCCACGCGGCCCGGCTCGGGAGAAGTGCACCTGGACCGCTGGATCAAGACCGAACTGCTGGCGCCCGCGCGCGCGACCTCGTCTGCCAACGCTTATGCGGCGGCGTCGGCGATGATCCTGGCCGAGGCGATCGAGCGGTCCGGCTTCGCCTGGAAACGGCACGGCGCCACGCTACCGGACGCGATGCTCGCGGTGTTTCGCAAAACCGGTTTCCCGGCGCCGGACCCGGCCACCGGCGTTACCTTCCGCCGGCTGGACCTGGCCGGCGCGCTCGATTACATCTTTGGAGCTTGAAATGGCCCTATGAAACCACTGCTCACCCTGCTCCTTTTCGCCGCCTGCGCCGCCGCGCAGACGGAGCATATTTTGGTGCACCGCGACGATACCCAGTACTACATCACGCCCTGGCTGCTCCGGCTGAAGAGCGGCGAGTTGATCGTCACGGCGCGCGAGGCCCACCGCCGGAAGCGGCCGTTCATCTCGCACGCCGATCCCACCGCGCGCGGCATTTTGCTCCGCTCCTCCGATGGCGGACGCACCTGGGGCGGCAAAATCGTCCTCGACGACGAAACCTACCGTTTCTCGCAGACCGAGGATGTCCCGGTGACCGAGTTGTCCGACGGCACGCTGCTGCTGAATCTGTACTCGTGGGCGGTGAGTCCTCTGCCCGTCAACTTCCGCCTGAACGACCGGCAGCGGATGCCCTACGCGATTACCTTTGAGGGCCTGTCCCTGCTGCGGTCGTCCGACGGCGGCAGGACATGGAGTGAGCGGGCGCCCCTTACGGTGAGCGGCCTGCCGCCGCTGGCCGCCCGCGTTCCCGCGCTGGAAATGCCGGATGGCGTCCTGCTGCTGCCGGTGTACGGACTGGCCTCCTCGCGCGGCCCCTATTACGCCTGGGTGATCCGCTCGCGCGATCGCGGCCGCACCTGGGGCGAGCCGGCGGAACTGGCGATCGATCCCGAAGGCAAACTTTCCTACGCGGAACCGTGCCTGCTCCGCACGCGGGAAGGCCGGCTGATCTCGATGATCCGCACCGAGGGCTATCTGTATCAGAGCGTCTCCGAGGACAACGGCAAGACTTTTTCCCCGCCCGTGAAGACCGCGATGTGGGGCTGGCCGGCGCATTTGCTGGAATTGCGCGACGGCCGCATCCTCTGCACCTACGGCTACCGGCGCGAACCGTTCGGCCTGCGCGCGGTCCTGAGCCGCGACGGTGGACGCACCTGGGACTTTTCGCGCGAGATCGTCTTGCGCGACGACGGGGGCAACGGCGACCTGGGCTATCCGAGCGCCGTCGAGTTCGAGGACGGCCGCGTCCTGGTGGTCTACTGGTTCAACCAGCAGAAACCGGGCGACCCGTCGTCGGAAGTGCGCTACCTGGCCGGGACCTTCTTCCGGCCGTGAGGAAAAATGCCATGTTGGGACGAACTGTGCTGTGCTTAGGGTTTGCCGCCGCCCTGAGCGCGCAAGTCGGCAAGGACTGGGGCGTGGAGCGGACATCCTATGCCGACCCGGTCACGGGCCTGCGGGTGCAGGAGTTGACTTCGGGTCCGGGCGCCAGCGCGAACCTGTATTACCACTTTTCCAACTTCACCGCGGACAACCGGTACATTATTTTCGGGTCGGACCGGACCGGATCGGCGCAGATTTACCGCGTGGAGGTGGAGAGCGGCCGCATTGTGCAGTTAACCGCGGAGCCCGGGGTGGCCGCTTACGGCGCGTGCCCGCACCCAAAGGATGCGCGCCGGCTGTTCTACACCATCGGGGCGGAGGTGTTCGAGATCGACATCGAGTCGTTCGCCAAGCGCCGTGTGGGCGCGTTTCCGCAGCCCATAGTGGGCGGACTCCAGCAGCCCACGGTCAGCCATGATCTTGAGTGGCTGGTGCTCAGCGGGCAGCGCGGCCCGGACACCTGGGAGATCGGCCGCCTGCACCTGAAGACCGGCGAGTACCGCCGGGTGATTCAGCAGGGTTTCCGGATCGGCCATGTGCAGCACAGTCCGACGGATCCGCTGATCTTCTACGTGTGGGAAACGGGCGGCTACGCCCCGCAGCGGAGTTGGGTGGTGCGTCCGGACGGTACGGGCAACCGGCCATTCTACGCCTCCACCGACCCGAAACTGTGGAAGACGCCACTCAAGGAGTGGATCACGCACGAGGCCTGGGTGGCGGGCACCGGCGACATGACAATGATCTTCGACCGCCTGGGCGTGCTGCTGGTGCGCAGGGACGGTTCCTGGCAGGTCTTGCGCGAGGGCTGGTACTGGCACGCGGCGGCCAGCGCCGATGGCCAACGCCTGGTCCTCGATGACTTCGAGAACCGGCTGTGGCTGATGGAAACCGCCACCGGAAATACCCGGCTGCTGGCGGCGGATTTCCGCGAAAAAGGCAAGATCCATGGCCATCCTTCGTTCGACCGGCGGGGACACTACGTGCTGTTCAATTGCACCCGCAATCAGCGGCAGACTATCGCGGTGATCGACCTGCGGGAGTTGCCCGGGCGCTGAAGCGCTACTGCCCCGTGCGGACCCGCAAGGAGAAGATGTCCGGGCGGCGGGAGTGTCCCGCGGCATCCAGGTCGAACCTGGCGCGCGGAATGTCGTCGAGGTCCAGGCAGGCGGTGAGCAGCGTTTCGCCTTCCGCCGGACCCGCCAGCACGTCGCCCAGCGGCGAAACAATCAGGCTGCCTCCCCGGATCAGAATATCGGAACCGTCGCCGGGCCAGGCGGATTGGTAGTCCGCGGGGCAGTCCGCGCGGGTGAAGTACTGGCAGGCGCTCAGGACGAAACAGCGTCCTTCGTAGGCGATGTGCCGCATGCTCACCTGCCACATCGGGCGGTCGTCGACGGTTGGCGCGCACCACAGTTCGACCCCTTGCTCGTAGAGGAAGGCGCGGTAGGCCGGCAGGTAGTTCTCCCAACAGATCGCGGCGCCGATCCGTCCGGCCGGGGTGTCGGCGACCCCGAGGGTGGAGCCGTCGCCCATCCCCCACAGGTAGCGCTCGGCGGCGGTCGGCATGAGCTTGCGGTGGACGCGGAGGGGTGCGCCCGGCCAAACGGTCAGGGCGCTGCAATACAGCGTGTGTCCCGCCCGCTCGACCACGCCCATCACGATGGTGAGACCCAGTTCGTCCGCCAGTTCCTGGAGCCGTTGGGTCTCCGGACCGGGAACCGCGATGGCGGACGCGGCGTAGCGGCGGAACCACTCCCGGCCCTCGGCGCTCCGGACCCCAACGCTGACGCCGAAGGTCATGCCTTTCGGATATCCACCCAGGAGCGCTTCCGGAAACAGCAGCAGCGCGGCCCCGGCGGCGTGCGCCTTCCGGCAATACTCTTCCACGCGGCGGAGCGTCGCCGCGGTGTCGAACAGCACGGAACCCACCTGGGCGGCCGCCACCGTGATCCGCTTTTCGGGCATCGTGTTTTTCTCGCCGCCGGAAGCGCCGCCTACGGCGCAGCCAGCGTCAGCGCGAGCTTTCCGCCCGGCTCCACCCGCGCGGGAGGATCGAAGCGCACCCGCGCCTCGCCGTCTCCCGCCTCCACGCGCGCGCCGGGAACGCCCCGCACCCGCAGGCGGGTCCCCGCCGCCGGCACGCCCAACTCGGCCAACTCGAGGACGCCTCCGTGCACCGCCAGTTCCACGTTCATCTGCGGCGGGCTCTTTTGCTGCGTATAAACTCCCCAGGCTTGTCCCGTGGAAAACAGCGCCCGAAACACCGGACCGGGCACCCGCGGCCGGAAGCGCAACATGCGCCCCGCCGCCGAACAGCCGAAGCCGGACAGCGCGGTCAACAGCGACCAGCTCGACATCGCCCGCGCGTAATGGTGGCCGCACTCGACCTCGTTCCAGGGATTGCGCCGCACGCCGTTGTACCGGTCGCGGGCCGCCTCGACGATCGCCAGACCCTCTTTCACCATGCCCTCGTACATCAGGTGCGCCGCTACCTGGTATTCAATGCCGGTCCAGACTTCATCCGAATACGGGAAGGGAATCGCCGGACGTCCCCCGCGCGGCCAACTGCACAGCAGCAGCCCTTTTTCGTCGTTGAGGGCGTAAAGCCTTTGGGTGTTGGGAAAGTCGGTAAAGTCCTGGCGGAAGTTGTACCGGAAGATCGAGGCGAGGGCGGTACGTACGTGCTGCGCGGGCAGCAGTTTGCCCAGGCCAACGACTTCGGCCAGCCACTGGCCGAGCAACTGGTCGGACAGGCAGCCGTCGCCATACTGATACTTGGTGGCTTTTTCCGCCCGCAAGTCAATGCGCTGCGGATAGAACTCGCCGTTCCACAGCGTTTCGTCCAGCCGGCGCGCGCCGGCCTCGCGCAATTCGCGATACCGTTGGGCCGTGTCCGTTTCGCCCAGGTGCGCGGCCATGCGCTCGGCCGCGGCCAGCGCGCCCAGATACAACGTCCCCATCATGCTGTTGGGGCCATAGAATTCGATGTCGTACGTGTTGTGCTGTTCGCCTTCCATCACCCCGTCGCGGTCGGCGTCCCACTTCACCCAGGCGAATTCGAGCGCCCGCTTCACCTCGGGCCACAGCCGCCTTAGCCAGGCGTCGTCCGCGCCCAGCAGCCATTCCCGGTAAACCTTGATGACGCAGCCCATTTGCCCGTCGGCGGCGGGGAAGTACTGGTTGCCGCCCGGCCGCAATGGAACCGGCGTGCGGAAGCTCATGCTGCCGTCCGGCCGCATGTTGGTCAGGAAGTCGATCTCGCGCATGCTGCGTTCCAGGTCCGGATACAGGAACGCCATCGACTGCTCGTAGTTGTACACGTGCGTGCAGTTCATCGCGCAACAGCCCGAATTGTCGTTGCAGCCCTCGAACGCCAGCGTCTGCTTGCCTTCCAGCACCATCACCGTATTGGTGCGGGCGATGGAAGCCTGGCTGGAAACCGCGTCAATCACCGCTGCCGGCAGCGTGGACGACCATAGCGCGTCGCGGTAAGCGAGGGAGCGCTGGCGCAGGCTGTCCAGATGCTCCAGCGCGAACGCCGCGGGCTCCCAGGCCGACGGCCAGCGGCGGCCGTACTCGTTGTGCAGGACCTTGCCGTGATGCTCCGGCTCCCGCGTCCAATAGTTCTCGAGGTTGGGGAAATGCCAGGCGAGCACGAAGGCGATGTTCCTGGTCTGGCCGGGCGCCAGGGTGAAGTGCGCCGCCAGCGTGGCGTACTCGGTGGCGCCATCGTCGGATTCGGGCGCCGGCGCGCTGGGAAAACGGCCGCCCCCGGCGAATTCGTCCCACCATTTCTGGAACTCGTCCCACCAGGCGCCGTGCTCCCAGGCGAGGCGGTAGGAGAGATCGCCCGGATGGGTCACCAAGGCCATCGAGCCGAAGCGCGGGGAGTTGGCCGGATACTTTGCCGAATCCAGGAACAGCCCGGCGGCGTTGCCGCCGGCCCGATAGGAGTTTCGGTTCCGGCCGAAGAACTTCTCCTGGCGGCCGCGCAGTTTAGTCACGCCGTCGTAACCTACCGGGTTCATCAGGCTGAAAGCGATGGTGGCCTCCAGGGGCGAAGGTGCGCGGGAAGCGACCGTGTAGCGGAGGATAGCGGCCGGCAAGCTGGAGTCGTTTGTCGCCAGCGGAATCATCGGATTGAACGCCTCCAGGCTCACGTCGACCGGCACGCTGGCATCGCGGAAGCGCAGGTGCGCGAACGGGTAGGCGCCAGTGAACACCGCTTCCCGGAAACGCGGCAAGCCCAGGGCGGCCTCGCGCGGCACGCCGTGGCCGCCCGGATACGGAGGCAGCATCTGGCGCTCGAGCACGCGCACCCGCGGACGCTTCAGGCCGCCGCCGCTCAAACGCAGCGCCGCGAACGTGAAGGGCAGCACGCCGCCCTTGTGCGGGCGGTTGAAGATCTCCCAATCGCGGAGTTGCCCGTACCCGCCGAGCGAGACGGTGCCGGTGCCCAGTCCGCCCAAGGGGAACGCGACTTCCCGCAAGGCCTCGCCGGTGAACCGGCGGCCGTACTCGCTGCTGCCTGCCGGCGCCGGAGCGGCGGTTCCCGGCGCCGCCGCGCCCGCCAGGGCCGCTCCCGTCACAAATCCTCGCCTGGTCAGTTTCATCCGGTCCCTCCGGGATTCTATTGTTGACCGCGGAGGCGCGGATGTCATCCCCCTCATCGCCAGTTCGGGAAGGGGCTGGCGCGCGAGTCGCGCAAGTCGGCGATCAGGTCCGGCACCCGCCGCCGCCGCAGCCACAACTTCTCCAACAGCCGTTCGAACGGCTCCTCGTCGCCGGCGATCCAGGCCGGCGGAATGCGCCGCCACACGCGATCCAGGAACTCCTCCGGAAAATGCACCACGCGGTCGAGCCAGGGCTGAAAGTCCTCGAGCGACCGCACGGGCGCATACACTTGCTTGCGCAGGTAGAGGCCTTGCAGCGGCGCGTCCACATACTCCCAGTGCGGACCGTTAAATGCGAACCCGTGGTCGATCATCACGGAAACGAAGCCGAGCTTGCGGGGGTGCACCGGTTCGTCGCGGTTCCACTCCCGCAGGCGGGCGCGGAAGAAGATGGCTTGGCGCGCGTCGGCGTTGCCCACCCACTTGTCGAAGACGAGCGTTCCCAGGAAATCGGCGAGGTTGGCCACTTTCGGCAGCAGCGTGTCGGGCAGGAAATCGTAGACGGCAATCGCGGCGGGATCGCCGGGGTAACGCGAGCCGAAGTGCCAGCCTTCCTCGGGCGGCTGCCGGCGTGGTCCCAGTTCGATCGCCATTTCCGGGTGTTCCCGCAACATCTCCCGCGGCAGTTCGATGAACTCCCAGGCGGGCGTGGGCAGACCGAGCGCCTCCAGCAGCATCGAACCCACGGCCTCGTTTACCACGATCCGCGGGTGCTGGGCGTTGTTCAGGAATTTGACCACGTAGAAGTGCCCGTCCTCGGCTTCCACCAGATGCGCCTGCGCGCCGCCGCGCATCCTGCGAAGATGCCGGATCGCCTTGATCGGCATGGGAATGAAGTAACCTAGAGTTTTAGCACACTGGCCCGTTGGTTCCCGGGCCGAGTCCAAACCTATCCGTGAGGAGTATGCCGAAGATGGCGGACGAAACGCCCCAGACCAACACGCCTCCCGCCGGCCGCAGCCGGGACGAGATTGCCCTCGAACTGATGAAGTTCATCGCGGTCACGACGGGGTACGGAAGGGGAGCCGCGGGCGCCGGTTTTTCGGGGAAGCCGGGACGCAGCCCGGAGGAATACGCCGACGCGCTGCTCGAGCTGTTCGAGCGTTGCCGCGGCGTGGTGGAGCGGAGCTAAACAAGAGAACGGGCGGCGCTGCCCGGAGGAAACCGCCCGTTCTGGATAGGTTCAGGAGAAAGAGGCCTACTTCTTCTTCGCGGCCTTTTTCGCCGGAGCCTTTTTGGCCGGAGCCTTTTTGGCCGCCTTCTTGACCGGGGCCTTCGTTACGGCCTTTTTGGCCGGAGCTTTTTTGGCCGGGGCCTTCTTGGCCGGAGCTTTCTTGGCTGCCTTGGCAGGGGGGGCTTTCTTGGTTGCTTTCTTCACCGTAGTCTTCTTCGCACCTTTCGCTTTGGTTTTGGCCGGCGCTTCCTTGGCCGCTTTGGGGGCGGCCTTCTTCACCGGGGCCTTTTTTGCGGCGTTCTTCGCCGGGGCCTTTTCTGCGGCCTTTTTCACCGGGGCTTTGCGAACCGCTTTGCTTGCCTTCACAGCGGGCTTGGCGGGCAGCTCAGCCACGGGAGTTTCGGCGGGAACGGCCGCGGGTTCCGGGACGGCTTCCACCGCTGGCGCGGGCTCTTCTTCCACGACAGGAGGCGCTACCGGCGCCGGGAGTTCGGATTCTTCTTCCATCTCTTCTTCGTCGCCGCCGGCGTCGTACTCGTCCAGATTCGCGCCATCAGGGTTGTCGTCGAAATCACGATAGTCGTCCAGCTCGTCATCATTCGGACCGAGCGTCAAGCTATAAAACATTTCTTGTGCCTCCTGTAGTACACACGAAAGCTTCTCCCATAGAATATACCTTTTTCGCGCGGAGGCAAGGGGGTATGCGGTGAACGGTCGGATCAACCCGCATGCCGCGCCGGAACGGGAGCGCGAGGCTGGCTCTCAAAGAGCGCCGAATGTGATTCAGGTCTGCGGCAGACGCCGGGAAGCGGTCTGCACTCCCGGAGCGCGCCGGGCCGGCCGCTGAGGAGATTTGGAGCGCGACACCGCCGGACGGGATTTGTGGCTGCCGGTCTGCCGCCGGGCGCCGCTGTTGGCCGCCGCCGGGGGCGCGGGGATCGCCTTGGGGATGAACAGCAGGTCCCCAACCGTCGGCTCGGCAGCCTCCAGGTCGTTGACCTGGAGGATCGACGCCGGGGCTTCTCCATATTGGCGTCCAATCGTCGCCAGCGTGTCGCCGGCGCCGACCCGGTGGACGCGCCAGGACGCGCGCCGCTCCGCCGGTATCGTGCGCAGCATGGTTGCGACTAGGTCGCCCCTGTTTTTCGGCACGCGCAGGGCGTAACCCGCGGGCGCGATGTTGCGCAACAGCGCCGGATTCAAGGCTTGGATTTCCGCAACGGTACTCTCCGCCAGGTCGGAGACGAGAGCGAGGTGAGTGGGAGAATCCACCTCCACCACATCGTAGTCCACGGGCGCTTCGGGCGCCAGTCCTTCCAGTCCGTACTCCTTCGCGTTCTTGGTCATGATCGTCATGGCCAGGATGATCGGCACGTAATTGGAGGTCTCCAGCGGCAACAGGCGGCGCGCGCGCAGTTCCCAGAAATCGGCGTAACCGGATCTCTCCACCGCCCGCTCTACCGCCCCGGGCCCGCAATTATAAGCCGCGATCGCCAGGTACCAGTCGCCGAACTGCTCGTATAAATCGCGCAGGTGCCGGGCGGCGGCGCGGGTCGCCTTCTCCGGGTCGAAACGATCATCTTTCCACTGCGTCTGCTCCAGGCCGTATTCGCGGCCCCGAAACGCCATGAACTGCCACATGCCGGACGCCTTCATGCGCGACACCGCCCGGGGGTAGAAACCCGACTCGGCTTGCGCCAGATGAATCAGTTCCTGGGGAATGCCCTCCTCGGCGAGGATGCGCTGGATCATGGGCCGGTAACGTCCCGCCCGCTGGAGGCCGTTGATCATCGTCCGGCGGCCTCGTCCCGAAAAGTAGTGGATGAAGCCCAGCACCGAATCGTTCATGGTCAGCGGCAACTGCGACACGGTTGCCTGCAATTCGGCCTTCACTTTGCTTTTCAGTTTCGGATCCACGGGGAAGGTGAGCTCAAGGATATCTTCGAGAGGGGATTTATCAAAACCCGGTTCATCCAGAGGAAGACCTGCGTCCAGGCTGGTGACGTCCAGCCGGTAAATCGCATCCACAGCTTCTTCGAACTTCGCGTACAAGGCCAAGTCGTTCTTTGCGCGGGCCAGCGCCTGCATGTACAAATCGACCGAGCGGTCAAACTGAAAGCGCGCTTCTGTGACATTGCCGAGGTATTGCAGACGCTTTCCCGTCTGAAACGCTTCCTCCGCGCGGGCCGCCAGCAGATCCGCTCCGGAGAGCTTAGCGCCCAGGCGAGCCTCGCCCACCATGAATTTGGGCATGTCGCCGCGCAGGTAGGCATTCCCGCTGATCTGGGGAGGCTCCGGGCTCACGCCCAACGGCCTCACCCGCAGGCCTGCGGAATAGTTTTGAGCCAGCAGGGAAGAACTAAGAATCCCCAAGAAGGTTGCCGCACAGCCAAATTGCACAGCAAAGTTCCGTTTTCGAAAGAACATTTCGTATCCTCGAAACTGCCTTGCGTCCCTGGCTGGCGCGCCAGGAGGTTCATCGGTTTGTAAGAACTCAACATCATACATGCTCGCGCGGAGGCAGCGCAACCCCGAGATTTCATTCTTTGGAGTTTCGGGCCGGCGAGTTTTCAGATTCTGGAAGAGTGGTCCCGGGCCGCGAGGATCCGGCCATCGGCGGTGAGCCGGATGGCCAAGCCCCGCCAGCGAACGGTGTCGCCGAACAAGCCGGCCAGCCAAACTGCCGCGCCCCACAGGTCGCGCAGAGGGATGGCCCAAGCCTGGCGCCACACGGCGCGATCGTCAAGCACCAGTCCGCCAATAAAGAGGCCGGCCGCTAGGCGGGTCCCCAGGCACGCCGCGGCCAGGGCCGGATAGCCGGCCAGCCCGGCCAGCACCGCCCAGCATGTCCCCTGGGTGATTGCGTAACCGTAATAGCCCGCCCTCCGGGTCATACGGATGGTCCGGGACCAGCGCACTGCGTGATTCCAGACCTCCCCCCACGTGGATCCCCCCAGATGGGTTTCCACCACGGTCTGCGACAGGTGCACGCGCAGCCCCAGTTCGTTCACCAGGCGGCCCAGATGGAAGTCGTCGGCCAGGTAGTCGCGCAAACGTTCGAATCCACCCAGGCGCTTCAAGTCGGCGGCGCGCACGACCATGGTGGACCCCAAGGCGAAACCGGACAGCCCGGACAACTCCGCCACCAGGACGCTGGGCGCGAACTCGGTCGAGACGCCCAACGCCTCCCAGCGCGCCGGGGTCGTCTCCGCCGACGCGCGGTAGAGGCAAGTCACCAGGCCTACCGAGGGATCGGCGAGCGGGCCAGCCACTTCGCGCAGATACCCAGGGGGTGCGGCAATGTCGCTGTCGCTGATCAGCAGCAGCGGGTGGCGCGCTGCCCGCGCCAGGTCGATCAACACGCCGACCTTCCCATTGGGCGCCACGGTGCGCGAGGCAATGATCTCGATGGTCCGTTGCGGAAACTCGCGCTGGAGTTGCCGGATGTCGGCCAGGGCCGGGTCGTCCGGGTCCGGGACGCCGAACAGGAGTTCCCAAGCAGGGTAGTCCTGCCGGGCGTAGGAGCGGATCGCTTCCAAAAACCGGGGATCGCGGCCCCGGACAGGCTTAAGAATCGAAATGGCCGGCTGGAAGCCGTCGCGGGCTTCGCTCTGGCGGCGCCGCCAGCGGCGGACGCCGGCGGCCAAAGCCAGCAGGAAGTAAGCGGTGGCGCTAAGCGCCGGCAGCGCCAGCAGAGCGCTCACAGCGTCAGCAATCCCACGCCGGCGGTGACCATCAGCGCGCCGGCCCACCGCGTGGCGTCGACGCGCTCCCGCAGGAGGTACTTGGCCAGGATCGTCTCCAGCACAAAACTGGCGGCGGTGGCGGGCACCGCAAAGCTCAAATCGGCGATGGCGACCAGCCGGAGAAACGCAAAAAACGAAACCGCCGCCGCGGCGACCGACCCGATGATGTAGCGGTTGCGAGCCAGCACGGCGAGCGCCCGTCCGACGGCCGAGGGGCGGAAGTCGTGGATTTCGCCGTGACGCCGCATCCCCATGGCGCGCAGCACTTCGCTGGCCGTGGTGGTCAGCACCACGATCGAAACCAGCAGCCACTTCATGGCGCGCCTCTTTCGCGAACCGGGGCGGTTGACGGCGGGGTGCGGCCGACCAGCATGACGCCGGCCATGATCAGGGCGATCCCAAGCCACCGGGGGCCGGTAACGGTCTCGCCCAGGAACAGTTTACCCGCCAGCGCCGTCAGCACGTAGCCGATCGACGTGACTGGCAGGACGTAGCTGAGGTCCGTAAAGCTGAGCAGAGCCATGTGGGACAACATCCACAAGCTCAGCAGCGCGACGCCCAGCAAGACGCCGGGATGTACTATGGCCAAGATGTAGTCCAGCGGCGCGCGGGGCTCGCCGACCTGGTGCATGCCCCAAGCCAGCCAAGAATTCCCCAGCACATTGCTGAGCACCACCACCGCGGTCACTGCCACGGTTTTCGGGCGCAGACCTTGCGAAGGAGCGGGGGCCGACACGGCTAGTCGCCGGCCGACGCGGTGGCCGCGGCGCGCTGTTCGGCTACGAATTTCTTTCGCTTGTGCCGCAGCGCCAAATACTCGCGCGCCTCTTTGGCCAAGCGCTTGCGCTCTTTGCTGTCGAAGATCGCCTTGCGCACCACCCGCCACACCACGCGGGGCCGGAAATAATACTCGCCGTAAAAGCGCTCCACCCAGTCCACCAGTTCGGCCCGGTCCAGGCCCGGATACACCACGTTGGGCAACTGGTGGCCCTTGTCGTCCGTCATCGCGTCGATGGTGATCAGGCCGTTCCTGCTCGCGTAGTCGTAGAACTCCGTGCCGGGATAGGGATGCGCGATGGAAACCTGGATCGTCTCCGTGTCCAGTTCCTTGGCGAAATCAATGGTCCGGCGGATCGATTCCCGCGTCTCGCCCGGCAGGCCCACAATAAAGTCCCCGTGCACCGTCAGGCCCAGCTTGTGAGCGTTGGCCGTAAAGCGCCGCGCCATGTCGAGGGTGGCGCCTTTCTTGATGTTTTTGAGAATCTGCGCGTCGCCGGATTCGTAGCCCACGATCATCAGCCGGCACCCCGCTTCTTTCATCGCCTTTAACGTGTCGTAATCGGTGGTGACGCGCGACGTGCACGACCAGGTGACGTTCAGCGGTCCCAGCTTCTCGCACAGCTCCATCGTGCGCTTCTTTTGGTAGTTGAATGTGTCGTCGTCAAAGAAGATCTCGCGGACGTTCGGGAACGCCTCCAGGGCCCATTTCACCTCAGCGGCAACGTCATCGGACGAACGCAGTCTCCAGCGGTGACCCGAGTGTGTCTGGGGCCAGAGGCAGAAGGTGCATTGCGCCGGGCATCCGCGCGAGGTGTACAGCGAAATGAAGGGATTCAGCAGGAACGGGACGTTGTACCGCGTGATGTCGAGATCCCGCTTGTAGACCTTGGTGACCCAGGGCAGCGCGTCCAGATCTTCGAGATAGCCGCCCTCGGGGTTGTGTTGAAAACCGCCGTTGCGGCGGAAACTCGCCCCCGGAATCTCCTCGAGCGCTTTCCCGTTGGCAAATCCGACGATTTGATGGTCGAACTCGCGGCGAACCACAAAGTCGATGGCCTTGCTGGCCGCGAGCGCCTTTTCCGGTTCGGTGGTCACGGGAGGCCCCACGAAGCACACCTTCAGCTTCGGGTTCGAGTCCTTCATCATTTCCGCCATCTGCACGTCGACGTGAAAACCCGGGGTCGAGGTGAACAGGACCAGCAACTCGAAATCCCTGGCCATTTCCACGGTCTGCTCGATCGAGATGCGGTGCGGCGGAGCGTCCACTACCTTGCTATCGGGCAGCATGCCCGCCGGATAGCAGAGCCACACCGGATACCAATAGGATTCGATCTCCCGGGAAGCCGGCCAGCGCGAACTGGCGCCGCCATCAAACCCTTCGAAGGAGGGAGGGTTCAGGAACAGAGTGCGCATGAAGTCTCTCTATCGAGCCTAGCGAATCGCGCGGGGGAAAAACAAATTCCCGGCGCCGAATGGAATCTTTCCGAGGCCGAATCGCGGCGGTCTATTGCGACTGGCTGGCCAAAGCATCCGCCGGCACGTCCGGCGAGGGGGTGGCCGGGAGGTGGTAGGCGATGGTCAGAATGGCTTTCCCGGCGATTCGCGTATCCACTTCGCTCTGGAGCCGCTCGGGCAGGGCCAAGTCACCTTCGATGCGGTAGTCGCGCACGAAGTCGATGCGCTTCAGGAAAACCGACGGAGTCTTCACCAGACGGCCTGCTTCCCGCAACGGCAGGTAGGTTTCCGCGTCCACCCACAGTTCGCCCCGGTAAAGCCCGGCCCGCTTGCGGTGCGGCTTCACCTCGAACACATGCGCTTGGCGGCCATGCAATTCCTTGGAACCCTTATACTTAAATCTGTAGTTCACCGGGGTGATCGCCAGCGACTCTCCGTCATGCTGGCTGGTTTCGGTTTCCGCCGCCATGTAGCGGGCGATCACTTGGTTGCGAATGGTTTTATCCCCGTCGAACCGGATGGCGTCGTAGGTGATCCTGCCCAGCGAAGCAATCTTGCGGATTGCGAACAAATGACCTTTTTTCTTTAATTTAGGAAGTTCCGCTTCGATTTCGACCTCCATCGCCATGCCTTGGAGGCGCTCCTTCTGCACTTGGGAGGCAGCCACATATTGATCCACGAGCGTGCGGGGCTGCTCCAAGGATGGGCCATCCGCCATCAGGGGGAGAACAATTAGAAGCAGCGTCAAAAAGCGAAGTGGCATCGCGGGGAGCTTTCGAAAGATCGATCAAAACCTCTCCGTCCAGGACGGCTACCGTTTCAGACTCGTTTCAGTGTAGCAGAGGTACAAATTGTCCACTACCCGGCGCCGTCCGGCCCCAGGAACATCGCATCGAGGAGTAACCGGAGCGATGCTGCGGGGTGGCGCACCGGCCCACGAGCGAAATACGCCCCCGGAGCGGCGCACAGGCGACCAGCGAAAGGGCGTGGAGAGGGGAGGGGGGTGGATCTGACCTGCCAACCGGCGAAGTCCGCCTGGGTCAACCGGCCAGGAAAACTGCGTACCCCACTGCGGCGAACATCAGCGCGGCGCAAACCAAGAGGGCGGCCGACACCAGAGGGCCGGGCGCCATTTTTCCAGGTAATCGTTTATAGCGCAGATAGATCGCGGTGCCAGCCAGAATTGGCAGCATCATCGCTTGCGCTTTGCCGCCCAGCACCACCATCTTCACCGGCGCCTGCACAAACAAATACAGCAGCGCGGGAACCACAGTGAGCAGCACCACAAAAATCCGCCGGTAGCGGACCCGGCTGCGGTAATCGTCGCGGGCGAACCCGCCCAGCAAGCGCACGAAGTCCGCGAAGACCCGGGAATGGGACGCCGTGGCCGCGAAGATCGTCCCGTATAGGGTCGCGATCGCGCCGATGTAAAACAGCGGCAGCGACCACGGCCCCAGAATCTGCGTGTAAATGTTGGACAGGACCGAGATCATCTCCGCTTCCTTGGCCCCGGGCCGCAAGCCCATACTGTTCAGGACGCCCGCGCCCAGCAGATAGAACGCGATGGTCGCCACGGTGTAGATGATCATGGAACAGGTGATGTCGAGCTGCATCACGCGCACCCAGCCGCTCGCGCGGGCTTTCCACTCCGCGCTGTGATCGTCTTTGCCAGCGAACCGCGCGTATCCTTTCTCGACGCACCAGTAGGGATACATCACCAGTTCGGTCGCGCCGACGCCGGTGATGCCGAACACCGCCACCGCCGTCGAGAGCCCGTCGCCGGGCATTTGCAGTTTCAGCCCCTCGAGGATCTGCTCCCAGGAGTAATACTCCGGGCGGCGGAACAGCAGCATCGCGCACAGGAACGTCAGCATGGTGAAGAGGGCGACTTTCACCGTGGCCAGCCCCTCGATGCGCTCATAGCCGCCGCCGAGCAGGATGGCCAGCGTCAGCCCCAGAAAAAGCAGCACCCACCAGTTCACCGCAATCGCGGGGAACAGCAGGTTCATCACCTGCGAGACGCCGCCGAACATCGCGCCGACCTGAAGCAGCGTGACCGACACCATGAAGGCCCAGCACCACACGATCCAGTTGACCTTCCAGCGCGGTCCGGGCACGTGGTTGAAGGCCTCCAACCCGGTCTCGCCGCTGACGATGGTGTACCGTCCGAACTCGCCCTGCACCACCGGTTTGATGAAGCAGCTCAGCAGAATCACCCACAACGCCGTGTAGCCCACCTGCGCGCCCAGCGTGGTGGTGGCGATCAACTCGCCCGAGCCGACAATCGAAGCGGCGAGAATCATGCCCGGGCCGATGCGCCGCAGCGCGGACAGGATCGTCGCCGGCGGCGTTTGTACGTCCTCGGTGTGGTATTGATAGGGGTCAGCCGGTTCCGTGCGCTGCGTGGCGATGCTCATGGGGACCCTGCCATTGTAGTGCATGCCCGCCGGCGCCGCCCGCGCCGCCCGCCGCCCGGCGCTAAGGACGCCGCACGCCCAGCCGCTCGGCCAGCTCCAGCAGAATCCGGTCGACGTTCCGCCGGCGCTCGGGTTCCGTGCCCTGGAACTCCCGCCAGGCGCGGGTCAGGCGTTCGCGCTCGGCCTTCGGCAGCCCCAACGCTTCGGAGTGATCCAGCGCCCACATCAGGAACACGGCGCGCGGACGCGCCAGCCGGTCGTCGTTCGGCTGATGCGGAATGGCCGCGGCCCATTCCGCCAGCGTTTCGCGAATCCACTGGAGATACCGCGCACGGGCCTGCTCCCGCAGCGTGGGCCATTCGCTGTCGGGAACCGTCGTGCGTTCCCAGGCAGGACGCATCACGAAGAAATCGCGCGCGCCGGGGCGGACGTACCAATAAGCCGTGCTGGCGTAGTCGTTGGTCAAGTCGTTCTGCTCCTGCCCGTGCTCGAACGTCACCAGGATCCGCTGGCGGAAAGGAATCGAATCCGCCACGTGAAAGCTGAAGACGGCGTTGCCGGCGAAACACTCGTGGGGATCGTCCACCCCGCCCACCAGCACGCCAGATACGGGCGTGATGTTGCGCTCCTTACCCTCGGGGGCTGGGGTGAACTGATGAAATCCCCAGGCGTCGTTGAAGTATTCCTCGGTGCCGGTGCCGTGAATGGCGGGCGGCCAGGGCTCGCCGTCGACGAAGATCATGGGGTCGCCTTCGCCCCACCAGAGCGTGTGGCGGTTATACACGTTCAGGTTCAGTCCCACGAAGCGCCCTTCGCCGCGCGCGTCCAGCACGCGGTAGTTGTATTCCCCGGACAGGTTCTCATAAGACAGATCGGTAGCCGTGACCTCCTCGCGCCGCCACTTGGCGTGGAAAAGGCCCATGTCGGGATCAAGGCCGCGGGTCTTGCGATGCACGATTCTCACCTCGACCTCCAACGGGCGGCGGGCGTCCTCGTTCACCAGGCTGATCGAGGCGCGTTCCGCGAAGGGCATGGAAAAGAAGCTGTAGTACCAGCCATCGGCTTCGAGCCCCATGGGGAGCGACCGGTAGGGTGTCTGGTTGAACCCGTTGCCGAAAAAGTCGCCCACCGGCGCGTCGATGGCGTCTTTGACTTCACGATCCCACCGGACTTTGAGGAGCGTGGAGCGGAGCATGGCCTGATCCGCGGGCGCGATCCGCAAGTGGAACCGGTCGATCACTCCCGCCCCGTCCAGGCGCAGCACCTCGCGGCGTTCGCCCGGCGCCAGTTGGACCCGCCGGGAAACCGTCTGCTGGCCGGCGGCGGGCGGCTTGGGATCGCGGCCCAGGTTGCGCCATGCTTCCAGCGCGGCGTCCCACGCCGCCTGGTCTTGCTTGCCGAGCGGCAACCGCAGCGTCTCCACCCGCGAACCGGCGGGGAGCGTCTCGTAGGTCACCTGGTAATACACGCCCCACGGTTCCTGCGCGGGACGCAGCGCGGTGATCTCAATCCGCGCTGCCTTGGCGTACGGGATTGGGAAATAGGAGGAGTAGCTGCCGCCCATCGGACCTACCGCCGGCCGCAGAAACGGCGCGTGGCGGCCGGAAAAGAACTCTTCGCACTTCATGTCGACCGCCGGCGTGGCGGCGTCGTCCAGGAAGATCCGCAGGTGGCCGCCAGGGCGCGCGGTATAAAAGCGCCGGATGACGCCGGGCCCTTTCAGATCGGCCACGGTATAGACCTCGCCTTTGCGCCGCCGGCCGTAGAAGGCGTCGTTGTTGCCGCCCGCGCGGTCCCAGCTCGATTCCATGCGGACGGGGCGGAAATCGATGCGCGTCAGACCCTCCAGGTCCGTCAAGGCGCGGGCGAAATGCACGAAATCGTACGTTGTAGCCGCGCCGGGGAGCGAGGCGGCGCACAGCAGAAAGGTGAGAGCTCGCACCTTTTCAGGGTAGATTGTCGGCGGCCTTGACGTTGCGGCCCCGCTTGTCCGCCTGGTTTCCGTTCAGCACATTGCGGTAGAACTGCACCGCGCGCGCACCCGGCCCCGCGCGGAACGCCGGTCCCGTGCGGCCTTTCCACGCGCGGAAAGAATTGCCGTGGATTTGCGCCGTGCCCGCCAGAATTTCGATGGCAGGCTGCTTGCGCGTCCACTGCACGATGCGCGAATCGGAGAGCGACAGCACGCCGGGATTCTCCCACCGGATGGCTTGATGCAGACTCCCCCAGAAGCTGGCGCCGCGGATGGTGAGTTCCGCGTGATCGGCGCCGCCGGGCCGGCCCCAGATGCCGATGTGCCGGCTGCCCGCGCCCGCGTTGGCGATGTTCAGGTTCGAGATGTGAACGGCATACGGCTGGGTGTCGGTGATGTCGATGCCGACGTCGACGTTGTCGAGGTTTACGTTTGCCATTTGCCCGTTCATCGCGCCGTGCTGAGACGCGGAGAGTTCCACACCCACGTGGTAACCCCAGACGAAAATGTCTTCCACCACCTCCCAGTCCGTGCGCTGGAAAAGGAAGCCGGTGGCGTGCGTGGTAGTGTATGCGATCACCTTCTCATCGAGCGACCAGAAGGGCCAGAAGTGGACGTTCTTGACGCGGCCGATGTCGTAACACTGGTCGACCCACAAGCCTTTGCGCAACGGCTGGCCGTAGAGACCGCTCACGTAGTGGCGGGCCGCTTTTTCGGTGGCGAGATCCGCGCCGAGGTATGGGTTCACCAGCAACACATTGACGAGCGAAACATTCTCGCCCTGGCCGCGCACCGTCCACGGATAGGGCGTCGGCGGATTGTCTTCCTTCTGGTCCGGATAGAACACCGCGATGCCCTCGAGCGTCGCGTTGGGGCCTTGCAGGGTGAGGAACGGCGCGCCTGCCGTGCTGCCGGCGCCTTCGCTGGCCAGCAGGGTGGAGCCGGGAACCTGGGGATCGAAACGCTGCGGCGCGCGGCTCACGCCCTGGAGCGACACGCCGGGCGGCACCCGCAGGTGCGCCGCGATCCGGTAGCGTCCCGCCGGCACAAACACTATCCCGCCGCCGGCCGCGGCGGCGTCATCGAGCGCGCGCTGAAACGCGTCCGTGTCGTCCGTTTCGCCGTCGCCGCGGGCTTCAAACGGCGCCGACCGCACGTTCCACTGCGCGCAGACGGGCGCGGCCGCGAAAAAAGCAAGAGAAGCCCACACCATGGTCCGTGACAAGTTTTTGCTCTCCGGACCCATCATTTGGCAAGCAGGCGGGTGAAATCAAGCGTCCCGGCAAGTACGCTAAAATGCCCGCGGTCTCCCATGCTGAAACTTGTTGTCCTGCTGTTGTCCGCGGCCCTGTCGCCCGCCGGCGCCGCCCTGCGCGCCGCCGCCGTGAAAATCGATATCACCCCGCAGACCCCGCAGTGGCTGATGGGCTACGCCGCCCGGCAGTCCACCGGCGTCCACGACCGCATCTATCACCGCATCGCGGTGCTGGACGACGGCGTCCGGCAGGTGTATCTGGTGGCTTCCGACCTTTGCGTTTACTCGCCCTCGGTCTACGACGAGGTGGCCGCGCGCGTCGAAAAGGAGACCGGCGCTGCGCCCCGCCAGTTCTGGTGGACGGTCACCCATACCCATTCCGCGCCGGAAGTGGGCCCGCCCGATATGTACGACGTGCTGCTGAAGGGCCGTTCCGAGCACGCCTGGAACCGCGAATACTACGAGTTCATTGCATCGACCTTAGTGGACGGCATCCGCGAGGCGCGCCGCCAGTTGACGCCGGCCCGGGCGGCCGCCGGGGTGGGCATGGCCAGGGCCAATATCAATCGCCGCGCGCGCGATCTGGACGGCACGATTTCGCTCGGCCTCAACCCCGACGGGCCGGTGGACCGCCAGATCGGACTGCTGCGCCTGGAGCGCGCCACCGACGGATCCACGCTCGCCCTCATTGCCAATTACGCCATGCACGGCACGGTGATGAGCGGGAAATTCGTCCAGATCAGCGGCGACGGGCCCGGCGTGGTGGCCGCCTACCTGGAAGAAAAGCTCAACGCGCCGGTGTTGTACATCAATGGCGCGGCCGGCGACATCGCTCCGATTTACTCCGTGCAGCCCGATCCCAAGGCCGGGCACCTGGGCGAATTCCGTGTCTTGTTGGGCGACAAGATTCTGGACGCACACCGCGCGCTGGGTCCAGGCGGCGCGGACGTCACCCTCGACATGGGCGAGACCTGGATCGAGACGCCCCGCAAAGAAGGCCTGAGCTGGCCCGCCAGTCTGGCGCGCTACGCGGCCAAGTCCGCCGGCGGCGCGGACCTGGTGCGCATCCCGGTGCGTTTTGTGCGCGTGGGCGACACGGTGCTGTGGGGCGCGCCCGTGGAACTGTTCTGCGAGATCGCGATTCGCGTGCGCAACGAATCGCCTTTTCGGAATACCTTCTTCTTTGGTTACGCCAACGGGTGGCTGGGGTACCTGCCCACTGCGGCCGCGTTCCGCGAGGGCGGATACGAGCCGCGTACGTCTCCGTTCACGCCGCAGGTGGAGCGCGATTTCGGTGACGCGGTGGTCATCTACCTGAGCGGCATGGCGCGGCGGTAGACGCCAGCCGGAGAGCGGCTTCCCCCGGACGTCCTCATCCGGCACCATGGAACGGTGCGCCGCGGTTTCCGGTCGAGAACGCGGCCGGGAGGATTCATGACCCACCGCATCCTGCGTTTGCTGCTGGCGGCCGCGGCCGCGGTCCTGGCTGCCATGGCGGCGGACCTGCCCCAAGGCAAACGGTACAGGAATTCGCTCGGCATGGAGTTCGTCCGTATCGAGCCGGGTTCGTTCGTGATGGGGCACGACGGGTCGCCGTTGCCCGAGAGCGTACTCCATGACACCACCGCGGACGGGCGCGTGAAGGTGTGGTACCCGCGCGGCGGCGACTACGACGAGCGCCCGGCGCACCGGGTGACCATCACGCGGCCATTCTACTTGGGCCTGACGGAGGTCACCAACCGGCAGTTTGAAGAGTTCGATCCCCTCCACGCGCACGTGCGCGGCAAGTGGGGGTTCTCCATCGATGACGACGAGGCGGCGGTCTTCGTGAACTGGCACGAGGCCAAGGCGTTCGCCAAGTGGCTTTCGGAGAAGGAAGGCCGGCCCTACCGTTTGCCGACCGAGGCCGAATGGGAGTATGCCGCGCGGGCGGGCACGGCGACGCTGTTTTCCACCGGCGACCTGCTGCCTGCGTTCTTCCTGAAGAACCCGGACACGAGCTGGTACCCGGTCCCCGGACGCTCGCGCGGGCGCGCGGAAGTGGTCCCCTTGCACGCCGGCAAGACTCCCGCGAATCCGTGGGGACTTTACGACATGCACGGCAACGTCGAGGAGTGGTGCGAGGACTGGTACGGACCGTACACGGCGGAGGAAAAGACCGACCCGGTCGGACGCGCCGCCGGGCACTTCAAAGTGACCCGGGGCGGAAGCCACTCGACGTTCGCCTACTACCAGCGCAGCGCCAACCGGTCCGGGACGCTGCCCGAGGACAAGCACTGGTACATCGGCTTGCGGTTGGCGCTGGGCGAGATGCCGGCCACCCGTCCGCTGCCGCCCCTGCCCCCGGAACGGTATCAGTTGCAGGTTCGTCAGGGGAAACCGCCCGCCTTGCGGTTTGACCAGCGGAGGCCGCATTTTTTCGGACCCGTGCCGTACGTGAAGATTCCCGCGGGTTCCGAAGGCCCGCTGTTTTCCCGGCACAACCACGACGCGGGATTGGCGGAGTGTCCCAACGGCGACCTGCTGGCCATCTGGTACACGACCGTCACCGAGCGGGGCAGGGAGGTCGCGGTCGCGGCAAGCCGCCTGCGGGCTGGCCAGGACGAGTGGGAACCGGCGTCGCCCTTCTGGGATGCGCCCGACCGCAACGACCACTGCCCTATGCTGTGGTACGACGGCAAGCGGACGCTCTACCACTTCAACAGTCTTTCCACCGCGGCCACCTGGGGGCCGCTGGCGGTGCTGATGCGGACCTCGGCCGACAACGGCGCGACCTGGTCGCCCGCGCGCCTGATCCTCCCCGAGCACCGCGGGCGCCAACAAGTGATCACGGGAATGTTTGAAACGAAAGAAGGCTACTGGGTAATGGCGTGCGACGCCGGGCCCGGCGCCACGCGCGGCTCCGCGCTCCAGATCAGCCGCGACCGCGGCCGGACCTGGGCCGACCCCGGCGGAACCATCGCCGGGATACACGCGGGCGTGGCCCAGCGGCGGGACGGCAGCCTGATCGCCTTCGGGCGCGGCGGCGACATCGACGGACGGATGCCGCGCAGCATCTCTGCGGATATGGGTAAGACTTGGCGCTACCGCGCCTCGCCCTTCCCGCCGATTGGGGGCTCCCAGCGGCTGAACCTGATCCGGCTCAACGAGGGACCGTTGTTGTTCATCTCGTTCGCCAACGGCCCGATGCCCATCCGCGACGCCTCCGGGCGGGAACGACCCGTGCGCGGACTGTTCGCGGCGTTGTCGTACGACGACGGCGAAACCTGGCCGAAGATCCGCCTGGTGAGCGACGACGGCCCCGGACGGCAGGCGCCCACGCTCGACGCGCGCGAAATGTTTACCTTGCGCCACTCGAGCGCGGAGCCCAGGGGCTATTTGGCCACCGTCCAATCGCGCGACGGGATGATCCACCTGATCAGCAGCATCAACTACTACCGGTTCAACCTGAAATGGCTGGAAACGCCGCCGCCGGCGCTCCCGGCGCGGTAGGCGGCGGGGCGCGCCACGTCACCGGCCGTCGAGGTGCCGGTCCAGGAACTCATAGGCACGCATCCGCTGGGGGAGCGGGAAGTCGTGGCCCGCTTCCGGATGTTCCGCCACCAGGCGGCCGCCTGCCCCGAAAATCCGCGCGAAAACCGGCCGTGCCGCCGCCACCGCGTCTTTCACTCCGGACACCTCGAAGTTGTCGTCCCCCAACGGCGCGTTGACGTAAACGGCCCTGGGCGCGACGGCGGCCAGCACTTCGCTGAAGTCGAACGGCATGCGGTCGGCGCGGGCGCCGTATTCGCTGGCGATGCGCGGCATGTAGCCCCGGTGGCTCCAGCCGGTCAGGTCGCCGCGCATGTACTTGGCGAAGGAGTTGAACCCGCAACTGGTCACCACCGCCTTCAGGCGCTCGTCAAACGCGGCGGCGAACAGCGAGTTGTGGCCGCCTAACGAATGGCCGATCACGCCGATGCGCGCCGGATCCACGTCCGGCAGCGACGCCAGCAGGTCCACGGCCCGCGCGTGGTTCCAGATGCCCTTCATGGTCGCGCTCGCGTAACCGTGCGCGTACGGGTCGAAGACGTAATCGCCGAAGTTCGGATAATCGGGTGCCAGCACCACGTAACCACGCTCGGCCAGCTCGTAGCCGTAGTGCAGGTTGACGTAGCCGCCCAGTCCCGCCGGCTCCGCCTTGCCGATGCGCGTGGTCTGGTGCAGCGCCAGCACGGCGCGGCGCCTGCCGGGCGCTTTCGGCACGAACAGGTACGCGGGCACGCGGTCTCCCTCCTCGGGTTCGTACCAGATCAGGCGGCGCAGGGATTTACCGGTGTCCGCTTCTGCGGTGACTTCAAACCGCGGCACGGGGCGCGGCCGCGGCGGGAATTCGCCCATCACCCGCTCCATGTTCGCGAGAATGTGGGCGCGGCGCCGCGCCCAATCGGCGGGGGTTTTGACCGGCCGGGCGGGTCCGGTTGACGTGTCGCGAACGAGGAGTAAATCCGCCTTGTTGTCGTACAATGGAGGCTCTCCCCCGAGCAGACCGGCGAGGACCCCAGCGACCAGGAACATTTTCCGCATGGCAAGTAAATCTTACCGCCGAACCCAGGCACTTCTTGCCGGGCGGCCGCTGAACTCAACGGCTTGGCGCGTCCGAGGCTTTGGCCAGCGCCGTGCATGCAGGTGTCCGGTCTGAACTCCGATACCCAAGAACCCGAGGAAAGAATATCAACCATGTCCATGTGGAGCAGACGCAACGAACCGGAAGTTCCCCCCAGGCCGGTGGAGCCGCGGCCGGCAGTTCCGCCGGCGGCGCCCGCGCCGCCTTCCGCTCCGGCTTCCCGGCGGGCGTCGACCATCGGCGCCAGCGTCGTCATCAAGGGCGAGGTGATCGCCAAAGAGGAACTGACGATTGAAGGAGAGGTGGAAGGCGCGGTCGATTCCCAGGACCGGGTCACCGTGGGCGCCAGCGGCAAGGTGCGCGCGCAGATCCGCGCGCGGGAGGTGGTGATCCGCGGCGACGTCAAAGGCAATGTCCATGCCGCCGACCGCATCACCATCCACAAAGACGCTCACCTGGTGGGAGACGTCAAAACGTCCGGCATCGTGATCGAGGACGGCGCTTATTTCAAGGGGAGCATCGATATCGTCAAGGGCGAGGCCGCCAGAACGCCGGGGCAGGCGCGCAGCGAACCGGCGCTGGCGCAGGCCGGCGGGCGCTAGCCGCCCTTGGGCCGCCGCTTGAAAAAGACATCGCGCTTGCCGCCGCTGCCGGTCAAGGTCAGCATGGCGAACAGCACGGCGAGCGCGATCAGGGTCGCGACGCTGCCGATGATCAGGTAGTCGGCTTCCGTGCGCCGGTGGGGCAGGAGCTTCAAGAGGATGATCACGGAGGCTCCGAACACGGCCAAGGCAGCCCCGGCCAGCGTCGCGATCCGCTTGTCCATACCTCCATCTTACGACCCCCGCATATCGGAATTCGATGGGTGTTTACCTGAGATTCGATTTCCGTCATGGGTGAGGATTGGATACACTAGCCCACGATGAACCGCCGAACCGCTCTCTATGCCACCACCGCCCTGGCGGCCAGCCGTGTGCTGGGCGCCAATGACCGCCTGCGCGGCGCCCTGATCGGCGCGGGCGGCCGCGGCCGCTACCTGACCGCCGAGTTCAAGGAAATCGGTGTGGAAATGGCCGCGGTCTGCGATATCTACGAGCCCAACCTCCAGGCCGGCCTGCAAGTCGCTTCCTCCAACGCGAAGCCCTACACAGACTACCGCCGCCTGCTGGAGGACAAATCGCTGGACGTGGTCGTCGTGGCGACCCCGGACCACTGGCACGCCCGCATGGTGATCGACGCCGTCAACGCCGGTAAGGACGTTTACGTCGAGAAACCCATGGCGCATACCATTCCCGAGGGCTTCGACGTGATCGACGCCGTCCGGCGCACCCGGCGCGTCGTGCAGGTAGGCACCCAGCGCCGTAGCTTCGAACTCTTCCAGCAGGCCAAGCAGGTGCTGGACTCCGGCCAGCTTGGCGACATCCGCCTGGTGACCTCCTATTGGTACAACCACCAGGCGTCGCTTTCCAGCCGCAAACTGGAAGGCAAGCTGGATTGGAAACAGTGGCTGGGCAGCGCGCCGGAGCGGCCGCTGGATGAAAAGCGTTTCTTTAACTGGTATTACTACTGGGACTATTCGGGCGGCCTGCTGGTCGGCCAGGCGGCTCACATCATCGACGCCATCCAGTGGTTCATGAATTCCCGGGCGCCCCTGGCGGTGACCTGCGCTGGAGGCCAGTCCAACCTGGGGGCGGAAGTGCCGGAAACGGCCAGCATGATCGTCGAGTATCCGGAGAACTACCTGGCGACGTTCACGCTGGGCTACAAGGCGATGCGCTACAGCGGTTTCAACGACCAGATGAAGAACTTCCACGGAAACAAGGCGCGGTTCGACGTCTGGCGCGAGGGCTACGCCCTGTACCCGGAAGACCCCAAAGCGATCGATCTGAAGCCGTCGCAGCTCGAAAGACGCCCCGGGAGCTTCGGCCAGGCCAGCCGGGCCCACATCCGGAACTTCCTCGACTGCGTGCGATCGCGAAAAGAGCCGACGGCGCCCGTGGAAGCCGGTCAGGCCACCAACATCGTCTTGTGCATGGCGATGGAATCGCTCCGCACCGGGCGGCGGCTAAAGTGGAACGCCGCGGCGCGCAAGATGGAAGTATAGCCGCCGGGCGGCGTGCTTACTTCAGCTTGAGCGTAGCCGTGCCTTCCGGCGTGACCGCCAGCAGTTCCAACGTCCGGATCGATTTCGGTTTTCCTTTGAACGGGAAATAGACATATCCGGCGACGGGCAAGGTTTGTGCGCCTTCCGGCAAAGCGGCCTCGACGGCCATTTCAGGGGCCGTCCGGGCGGGCTCCCGCTCGAGGCCGGTCCGTTCGTCCGGAGCGGGGGCGCGCGGCGCGGGAGGGAGGCGGCGGCGGGCGCTGCCGTCGCCCGGGAACCGCTCCTGGGGCGCGGGACGTCCAAGCACCACGCCCGTGTCGCCCACTCCCGCTCCCACCTCGAGCCGCCGCTCCATCTCCCAGTCCGCATAGCGGATCGACGCAGCCACCAGTCCCGGCGGCTGGGACATCAAAACTTCCTTCTTCCCGTTCATCTGGAGGGTGAACCACGAGTGCGCCACCGCCACCGGTTCCCGCGCGGCGCTATAGAGGGCCACTTCGACCACCAGGTAATCCGGCGTCCAGAACATGGCGCCCTCGCGGCCAAAAGAGCGGACCAGATAGTCCGCGGCGATGGTGAGTGGTCCCGCCGGGACGGAGACGCGATAGTCGGAGGGTTTCTCTTTAGGCGGAGTACCTTGGGCGCATAGCCATGCGGGAGCCGATGCCAGCAGGAGCGCGGCGGCCAGCCTGGGACTCATGGCTCCAGGATACGCCTGCGGGTACCATAGCGGCAGTGGTAGTCGCCTGGATGCTGCTGGTGTTGGCGGTCGCGCGCGGGGAGTCGGTGCCTGCGGCGGCCAGCCGGGTGATGCGAGGCGCGCAGGGCGCCGCCATTGTCCTGGAGGTCGACAGTGGGCGGCTTCTGGCGTGCACGCGGCCCGAGCTGGCGGCCCGGCGCTTGGTGCGGCCCGGTTCCACGTTGAAGCCGTTCGCGCTGCTGGCGCTGGTGAATCGCGGCCGCGTGCGCACGTCCACGGCGCAAGTCTGTCCGCGGCGCTTGCGCGTGGCCGGGCGTACCCTGGACTGTGCGCATCCCGTGACCCCGCTCCCTTTGGATGCCACGGCGGCGCTGGCTTACTCCTGCAACTGTTTCTTCGCCACCGCTGCGGCGGGGATGCCGCCCGGCGAACTGCCGGAGTTGCTCAACCGGCTGGGCCTCACCTCGCCGACGGGCTTGATTCAGGGCGAGGCCGCGGGTTGGGCGCGGCGGCCGGCCGGTTCGGCGCAGACCGCTTTGCAGGCGCTCGGCGAAGCCAGCGTCGAACTCACCCCGCTGGCCATGGCCGAAGCCTACCGGAAACTCGCCCTCCGCCGGAAGACGCTCCGCGAACCGGACGAAGCGATGGATTTGATTTACGCGGGCCTGGAAGCCGCCACCGAGTACGGGACCGCGCGCCTGGCGAATCCGCCGGATCTGCCGTTCCGGGTGGCGGGGAAGACGGGCACTTCCACCGGCGCGGGGCCGGTCCGCCATGGCTGGTTCGCCGGGTTTGCGCCCGCCCGCGACCCCCGCTTCACCGTGCTGATCTACCTCGAGCACGGCTCGGGGGGACGCGACGCCGCGCCACGCGCGGGAGAACTGTTCCGCGCGCTGCTCAGGTAGCCGCCAGCGTGGTTACGCCATCACCATGCGCCTTTGCTTGAGCGCCAGGTTCGCCATGTGCGGACCCGCCACCGCCGCCGCGGCGATCTCCACGGTGCAGTTGGGCTGCTGCCGGGAGCGGATGCAATCCAGGAAGTTCTGCGGGTGTGCTTCCGGCTTGTCCAAGTCCGGTTTGTGGGTGAGCAGCTCCGGTTTTTCGCGCAGCTTCCAGGGCTCGCGGCTTTCGCCGAAATCCTTATACAGGTGTAGCCCGTTGCGGTCCAGGATCATGGCCGCTTTCTCGCCCTGGAACTGAATGGACCAGTCGTTCTCATACGTGCTGCGGTAGTTCAAGGTCCAGGTGGCGAGGAAATCGGGGAACTCGAAAACCGCGCTGAACACGTTTGGCACTTCCGCGCCCGTGATCCCGATCACCTTCCCCTGCGCGGCGGCGGACAGCGGCGGGCCGGAATTCGTCATCCACTGCACCACGTCCATCAGGTGCGTACCCTGGTCGGTCATGTTGCCGCCGGAATAATCCCAGAAACCCCGCCACCAGCGGTAGCGCATCGGGTCGAGCGGCCGCTTCGGCGCGGGTCCGAGGAAGCGCTCCCAATCCAGCTTGCCCGGCAAAGGCGAACTGTCGAGCGGCATGCGGAAATGCCAGTTCCACATTGCCTTGACCATCGAGATTCTGCCAAGCGCGCCGTCGTCCACCATTTTCTTGGCGTCGTAGACGAACTGCATGCTGCGGCGGTGCATGCCGATCTGCACGATTTGCTTGGAGGCGCGGACCGCGTCCACCATCTTCTGGCTCTCCTCGAGGTTCATGGACAGCGGTTTCTCGAGGTAGACGTCCTTGCCGGCGGCCAGCGCATCCAGCAACATCGGGCAATGGTGATGGTCGGGCGTCGCGATCACGACAAAATCCACATCCTTCCGGGCGAGCACCTCGCGGTAGTCAACATTGGCTTTGACGTCGGCGGGGGAATTGGCCCGCGCCAGTTCCAGGTTGGGCTCGTAGACATCGCAGACGGCCACGCAGCGCGCGTTCAACCGCTGGAAGGCCCCGTGCAGCCAACGGCCGCGCAGGCCCGTGCCAATCATCCCAAACGCGGGACGATCGTTGGCGCCCCACACACCGGCGCTCAGCACCAGCGGCGCCGCTTTCAAGATGTCGCGACGATTCGTCTGCATCCGTACCACCTCCACCGCAATGCTAACGCACGCGGGGCGGCGCGGGAAGGCGGCCCTCGGCGCGGCGCACGGTCAGGGACGCGGGCGGCGCTCGAGGGAGCGCCCTTGCGGCTCAGCCGTGGCCTCTTCGGCTTCCGGCGCGTCCGGCGTCTCCTCGGTCTCGCTCTGATATAGCCCCAACGTCTCGTTGGAGACAAACGTCCGCCGGCCGGTGATGCCGACGAGCAGCGGCTTGGCCCGCAACTCGTAGCCGGTTTTGGTCTCGCGGATTTCGAAACGGTACCCGTGCTTTTCGCCGCGCGCCAGGTCGCCGGCGATCAAGCCCGCGCCCGTGGGTCCGGGCAGCGTGCCCTTCGGCGCGCCCAGTTCTTCGAGGCTGCGCGCGTGCCGGCCGAACTCGGCATAATACTGCGCCTGCGCTTCATGTAGCGTCCGCAGGTTGCGGATGGCTGCGGCTTCATTCGCCGAAACCCGCGCGGCGGCGTAGCGCGGCGCGGCCCAACCCAGCAGCAACAGCAGCACCGTCACCACGATCAGGATTTCCACCAGGGTGAAGCCGCGTTCGCGCATGGGCTCCTGTACGGATAGACGCGCTGCCGGCCCTCGGCGTGCAAACCCCGCCGTCCGGCCGAAACCGCCGAAGGCCATCACAGACTGACCGGCTGGTGCTGCTTCACCCAGTCCGGGTCGAAATCGGCGCCGAACCCCGGCCCGGTGGGAACCTTGATTTTCCCGTTTACCACCCGCAGCGGAGAGGTCTTGCATTCGAACTGCACGTGGGTCTGGAAGCCCTTGAATTCATGGTGCGCCCCCGCGTTCGGGACCGCGGAGACGAACTGAATGTTGTACAGAAAACCCAGCCCTCCGCCGGACATGTGCGGAACGATGGTCTTGCCGAGCGCCGCCGCCATGCGCGCCACCTTCATCGAGCGGATCAGCCCGCCGAAGTAGTAATTATCCGGCTGCACGATGTCCAGCCCGTCGTGGCCCAAAAGCCAGCGGAAACCGTAAAAACTGTAGTCCTGCTCGCCGTTGGCGACCGGCAGGGTGAGCGCGTCGGCCACCTGTTTGATTTCTTCGAGGTGGTCGAACATGACCGGCTCTTCGAAGTACTCGTACTTGTACTCCTCGAGCAGCTTGCCCACGCGGATCGCTTCCGGGACCGAATAGAAGCCGTTCGCATCGGCGTAGAGCGCCATTTCGCTGCCGAAAGTTTTCCGGACCAGCGGAACGATCTGCTCGGTGCGCCCCGGCGGACCCTGCGCGTACATATCCGTGGTCATAAACATCAGCCCGCCGACTTTGATCTTCAGCGCCTTGGCGTCGTAGGCCGCGACCGCTTCCCGGATCAAGCGGATGGATTCGTCCACCGGCTTCTCCCGCCACTCGGTGGCGATGTACACGGCGACTTCGGGGTGGTGGATCTCGCCAATCAGTTCGCCCACCGGCTTGCCGGCCATCCGCCCGAGCAGATCCAGGATCGCGAACTCGATGGTCGCCAGCGGCAGGCCCAGCGCGAGGCCGTTCAAGCGGAAGTTGAAGCCGTAGAGGTACACCTTTTCGAGAATCAAGTCCAACTCGCGGGCGTCCTTGCCGAGGAAGAAGGGCTGGAGGTTTTTGAGGAAGATGGGGTACAGCGTGTTCATGGTGCTGTGCGCGACCGAAATGCCTTCGGCCCCGTCGCGGGACCGCACCCGGCACAGGAAACTGCTGCCGCGGCGCAGTAACTCGACCGAATCGAGAATCACGGGGGCGCGGAAGAACTCCTTCTTCAGCACCGGGCGTTGCCGCGCGTCATCCAGCTTGCGGTAACGCTCCTCGACCACCGGGTCCCGCGCGCCGGAGGGGGAAGACCCGCGATTGGCCGAAGAGCAAGAAGACCAGGCGGCCGGGGCGGCCGCGGCCGCCCCGGTGGAGAGGAATCGCCGGCGGCTGGACCTCATGACGGCAACCTCCCGCTGGTGGGCGCGGGTTCGCCGTCCGGCCGGCCTGTCCCCGTACCCCCCGCGTTTCCGGACCCGCGCACCAGCCGGATCATCTCGACGTCGGAAATCACAATCAAGCCATCCTCCAGCATCGCCTCGACCGCCTCGACCGCCTCCCGGATCTTCTCTGCGGTGTCAACCACGGAAACCATCACCGGCAGGTCGCGGGCAGGGTGGAAAAAGCTGCGCCGGTGCGGATGCCCTTTGGCGCCGTAACCGAGAATGCCGCGATAGACGGTGGCGCCCGCAATCTCCATCATGCGCAGCTTCTTCACCAGCGCGTCGTACAACGGTTCGCCGTGCCACCGGTCATCCTCGCCGAGAAAGACGCGCAGCAGCTTGGCCGGCCCCTGCTTGCGCTCGTGCGGCGGCGCGGGTTCGGGCTTGGCGGATTTGCGGGCCGCCTTGACGACGGTTGTCTCCTGCACTTCGATCAGCCCGTCGGTGACCATGTCGTATAGCGTGGGCAGCACTTCGTCCACCTTGGCCGGCGATTCGACGAACTCGATGCGGATGGGCAGGTGCTGCGCCAGCACCTCCACCTTGGGCGTGTGCAGCGTCTGGTGGGATCCGAATCCGGAAAACGCCCGCGTCGCCGTCGCGCCCGCCACGCCTTTGTGCATCAGGTAGGTCATGATGGCGTCATGCAGCGCCGTGAGATGGTGCTGCGTGTCCTCGTTCAGATAAATGGTTACCTTCCTGGCGGGGCCCTTGGTCAGCATGGCGTCCTCCCCTTCCGGTTATCCTTAGCATCGCAGATGGCGGAAAGCGGTGGGGCGGCGCGGCCTCCGGCGGCGCCGGGCGGCGGGAACCGCTGTGCGGGGAGGCTAGCGGCGCGCCCCCGCGGCCACCACGCCGAGCCAAAGCGCCACATACCCCAGCAACACGCTGCCGCCTACGTACAGCAGGCCCATCCAGCGCTCGCCGCCGCGGAACGCCTGCCAGGTCTCGTATTCGAAACTGGAAAACGTCGTATAGCCGCCGAGCACGCCCACCGCCAGAAACAGCCGCCACAGAGGATGTGGCTGAGCCAGGCGTTCGGTCAGCAGCGTCATCAGCAAGCCCATGAGAAACGCGCCGGTGACATTGACGACGAACGTGCCGAGGGGGAAGCGGCCCCCGTACTTGGCCATGATCCACGACCCGAGCGCGAACCGGGCCAAGCCGCCGAAGCCCGCGCCCGCGAGCACCACCAAATACTTATCCAATCGCCTGCTTCTCCTTACGCACCCGGTCTGCCGCTTCGCTACCGGTTCGCTCTTGAATTGTAGCGGGGCAGGCGGCGAACTCCGGCGGCGCGCCGGCCACCGCCATTCGCTACGCCCGCGTCCGCTTGCAGGCGGCTCGTCAGCGCCGCAGGTAGGCGTCGTCGCCGCGGAGCCAGTCTTCTCGCACGGGGGCGAACAAATCCAGCGCCACGCTGTCCTCTTCGGCGGTGACGCTGTGCGGTGCGTGGGGCGGGATTCGCACCGCCTGGCCGGCCACAGCGACCGTCTCGACCCCGTCGATCACGAAGCGGAGACGGCCGGCCTCGAGGAGGCTGATCTGCTCGTTGGCGTGGCTGTGCAACGGCACCACCGCGCCGTGCCGGAGGCGCAGGCGCGCCACCGTGAGCAGGCTGCCGTGAATCACCTGCCGGGTCACGTAGTCGTTCATCCGCTCTTCGGGGATGGCGTTCCAGGTGTAAAGCTCCACGAGGGCGTAGTGTATCATGTGGAGTTATGAAGGGCGTCGTCCTTGCGGGCGGAACGGGCAGCCGGCTGTTTCCCCTTACCAAAATCACCAATAAGCATTTGCTCCCGGTTTATGATAAACCGATGATTTACTACCCGATTCGCACGCTGGTCGACGCGGGAATCCGGGACATCCTGATCGTTACCGGCGGGCGCAATGCCGGCGATTTTTTGCGCTTGCTGGCCAACGGCAAAGAATTTGGCCTGACCCACATCGACTACACCTATCAGGAAGGGGAAGGGGGCATCGCGGACGCGCTGAATCTGGCCCACCACTTCGCCGATGGCGGGAAAATCTGCGTGATCCTGGGCGATAACATCGTGGAGCGTTCGATCCGGCAGGCCGCCGACGATTTCCGGCGGCAGGAGCGGGGCGCGAAGATCCTCCTCAAGGAGGTCCCCGACGCCGAACGTTTCGGCGTCGCGGAAGTCCGGGACGGGCGCGTGATCAACATTGAGGAGAAACCCAAAAAACCTAAGTCGAATTACGCGGTAACCGGCATTTATATGTACGACGGGACGGTCTTTGACAAGATCAAGGGCTTGGTTCCTTCCGGGCGCGGCGAACTCGAGATCACGGACGTAAATAACGCGTATATCCGGGAAGGATCGATGACTTTTTCGTTCCTGGAAGGTTGGTGGACCGACGCCGGCACGTTCGATTCCTTGCTGCGCGCCAGCAATCTGGTTGCGCGGACCGAGGGCGGGGCGCCGCGGAGCGGAGGAGCATGACGCCGCCGGAGGCTGCGCCGGGGCGAATCGTGTCGGCCGGCCCGCTGGAACTGCGCACGCCGGCGAACGAAAAAGGCATCGGCTGGGTGATCAACGCGCCGGACTCGGCCGACCTGATCCCAGGCGTGCGCATCCAGCCGCTTGCGCTCTGGCCGGACGACCGCGGCTATTTCCTCGAAGTCCAGCGCCTGGGACGGGGGCTGGCCGCGGAGTTCCCGCCTGCGAGCACGCAGGTCTCCGCGGCGGTGAATTATCCCGGCATCATCAAAGCCTTCCACTATCACTTGCTCCAGACAGACTGCTGGACGCCGGTCGCGGGCCAATACCAGGTGGCGCTGGTCGACCTGCGGGCCGGCTCGCCGACGTTCGGCCTGCGCAACACCATCTACATCGGCGCCCTGCGCCCGTGGCAAGTGTTGATTCCGCCCGGCATCGGCCACGGATATAAGGTGATCGGCACGGAACCGGCGGCGCTGGTTTATCTCACGGACCGCTTTTACAACCCGGCGGACGAGGGCCGCCTGGCTTACGACGACCCGGGCATCCATTACGATTGGGACTTGCAGCACAAGTAGACGCGTATGAAACTGCTGGTGACTGGCGGCGCGGGGTTTATCGGATCGGCCTTCATCCGGCTGTCGCTGGCGGCCGATCCGTCGCTGCGGATCGTCAACCTCGATAAGCTCACCTACGCTGGCAATCTCGCTAATCTGGCGGAGGTGGCCGCCGATCCGCGCTACCGCTTTGTCAAGGGCGACATCTGCGACGCGGACCTGGTGGCTAGCCTGCTCGGCGACGAACGGCCGGATGCCGTCGTGCACTTCGCCGCCGAGTCCCACGTGGACCGCAGCATCCTGTCGGCCAGTCCGGCGTTTGAGACCAATCTGCGGGGCACGTTCACCCTGCTGGAGGCGGCGCGCACGCACCGCGTCGGGCGCTTTCTGCACGTTTCCACCGATGAGGTCTACGGCAGCCTGGAAGAACCCCTGGAGGCGGACGAGAACTTCCCGTTGAATCCCAGCAGCCCTTACTCGTCCACCAAAGCGGGCTCGGACCTGCTGGCGCGGTCGTATTTCCTCACGCACAAACTGCCCGTGGTCATCACGCGCGCCTCCAATAATTATGGGCCGTATCAGTTTCCCGAAAAACTGATTCCCCTCATGATTTCGAACGCGCTCGAGGATCAGCCGCTGCCCGTGTACGGCGACGGGCAGCAGGTGCGGGACTGGCTCTACGTCGACGATCATTGCCGCGGCATCCGCGCGGTGCTGGACAAGGGGCGCGACGGCGAAATCTACAATATTGGAGGGAATTGTTCGCTGCCCAATTTGGCGGTGGTGCGCCAGATTCTGGCCGCCACGGGCAAGCCGGAGAGCCTGATCCGGTACGTCGCCGACCGGCCCGGCCACGACCGCCGCTACGCGCTGTCCAGCGAGAAAGTAAGGCGGGAAACCGGGTGGGCGCCCCGCCAGGATTTCGCCGCGGGCCTGGCCGCCACGGTGGCCTGGTACCGCGCGAACCGCGACTGGGTGGCCCAGGTCAAGTCCGGCGAATACCGCACCTACTACGAACGCAATTACGGAGGTCGCGCGACGGCCGCGAACGGACGCGAGTGCGGGTAGTGCTGGACGGAACGCCGCTGACGCTGAGCTCGGGAGGCTTGCCGCGTTATACGGCCGAGCTGGCGCGGGCGTTGGCGGCCCAATGCGAAACCGACGAGATTCTGCTGGCGTCCGATCAGCCCTTTCGCCTGCCTCCGGACAGCCCGCCGAACCTGCGGCAACTGCCGGGACCGCGTTCGTGGGTGGAGCGGCGCTGGTGGTCCTGGGGCCTCCCCCGGCGTTTGCGCCAGGCGGGGGCCGACGTGTTTCACGGCACCAATTTCGCCGTGCCGTTTTGGCCGGTACGGCCGAGCGTCGCCACCGTGTTGGACCTGTCTCCCTGGCTGGACCCGGCGTGGCACCAGCACGCGGACGCCGTAAGGCGAAGGACGCCGGTGCTGCTGCGGCTGGGGCTGGCCCGGCGCGTCGTAACGCTCACCGAGGCCGTGCGCCGGCAGGTGATCGAACGGTTCGGCCTGCCGGAGGAGCGCGTGCGGGCCGTGTGGCTGGCCGCCAGTTCCGCGTTCCGCCCTTGTCCGCCGCCAAGGCGAAGCCGCCCCTACTTTCTTTTTGTGGGAACGCTCGAGCCGCGCAAAAATCTTCCCATGCTGGTGGAAGCGTGGCGGCCGCTGCGTGAACAGGCGGATCTGGTGCTGATTGGACGCCGGCGCGCCGACGGTCCCCGTTTCGCCTCCGAGCCCGGCTTGCATCTGGCGGGCGAAGTGCCCGACGCCGAGCTGCCTGCCTGGTATAGCGGGGCGCTTGCGCTGGTGTATCCGTCGCTGTATGAAGGTTTCGGGCTGCCCGTGCTGGAAGCCATGCAATGCGGCGCGGCGGTGATTACCTCCTGTGACCCGGCGATCGCGGAAGTCGCGGGCGGGGCGGCGGTGTGCCTGGATGCCCGCGATGGCAGAGCTTGGTTCACGGCGATGCAAAGCTGCGTAGCGGGCGACGCCTGCTGGCGGGACCGCCGCGAGCTTTCCCGGCGGCGCGCGGCGCTGTTTTCCTGGGCTCGCACGGCGCGGGAAACAAGGCAGGTCTATGTCGACGCAATCTCCAGCGCCACCGCTTGAACGCCGCCCGCGGGCGTTGCTGCTGGCCCCCGAGTCGCCCTATCCGCTGGTCGGCGGTGGCGCGTTGCGCGCGGCGTCCGTGCTGGAATTCCTGACGCAGCACTACGCCTTGGACCTGGTGGTGTTCCGGCAACCGGGCGCGCCCGATCCCGCGCCGCTGCGGGCGCATCATCACATCGGCCGTCTCCACACGATCGGGCTGCCCTATCACGCGCGCGATCCCGTGGCCAAGGCGCTGCGCAACGGCTGGCGCCTCGTCAAGCAGCGGCCTCCGCTCATCGATCGTTTCTCCGGCTTTGAAGCCGACCTTGACCGGTTTCTGGACGGCTGCCGCTATGATCTGGCCGTGATCGAGCACTTCTGGTGCGCACCCTACCTCGATCAGCTCGAAGCGCGCAGCGCCCGCGTCGTCCTGGATCTGCACAACGTGGAGTCGGTGTGGCATCAGCGTTGCGCGGACGCAGAGGCGCGCGCCGCCGGCGCCTGGTCGCCGGTGCAGGTCGCGCACCGGGTTTTCCGGGAGGCTTGTCTCTCCCTCGAACGCGCGTATCTGCCGCGTTTCGCCTGCGTGCTGGCGACCTCGGAGGCCGACGCGGAGTATGTTCGCAACATTGCCCCGGGCGCCAGGGTGCGCGTGTATCCCAACGCCCTGCCTTGGCGCGACCAGCCCCGGCGCTCCGAGCGCGAGATCATTGGCTTCTCCGGCAGCTTTGACTATGAGCCAAACCGGGTGGCGGTGCGTTTCTTCGCGCGGGAGGTCTGGCCGCGGCTGCGGCGCCAGTGGCCCGCCCTCCGCTGGCGGCTGATCGGGCGGCATGCGGCGTGCGTGGCGAATTTCATCGCCGGCGATCCACGCATCGAGTGCTCCGGGCCGGTGGATGACGCGATTGACGAGCTGGCGGAATGCAAGGTAGTGGTCGTGCCGCTCCTGTCCGGCAGCGGCACCCGCCTGAAGATTGTCGAGGCGTGGGCCGCGGGGCGGGCGGTCGTCTCGACCACGCTGGGGGCGGAGGGACTGCCCGGCGAGGACGGGCGCGACCTGATTCTGGCCGATGAACCGGACCGGTTCGCGGCGGCGGTCTCGGCCTTGCTGGCCTCGCCCGCCCGGCGCGCCGCGCTGGGCGCCCGCGGCCGCGCCCTCTTCGAGTCGCGGCTGCACTGGGCTACGGTCTGGCCGTTGTTAGGGAGCGCGCTGGCCTTGCCGTGAAGCGATGGCAGGCAGGAGCCTGGGCTCCTCGATCGGGAAGATAGGCGGTTCCTCCCCCGGGCCGTCACCCGTGTCTTCGCCATCCTCCTCATCCGGCTGTTCGCGGGCATCCGGCTCTTCCCCTTCGGGACCGGAGAAGACAAGCTCCCACTTGGATACGCCATGCACGTATAACCGCGCGACCTGTCCTGCCAGCGTATCCGTCTCGCCCGGCTCCAAACCAAGCACCTGGGGATACCAGCCGGGAGAGAACCCGACGTCGTCCAGGATCTTCACCGGCGCGCTCCACCCCTCCGGCCGGCTGAGATCCCGCGAGAAACTGACGTAGATTCCCTCTTGCGGCCAGCGCGGCGCGCAACAGGCGCGATTCAGGAGCATGACGTACGACTGCGCATACGTATTCCAGTGGACCGAAGGGCCCCAAAAGGCGTCCGTATCGCTGTGCTGCCACGGCACGGCCACGGGAAAAACCGGCGTGAGGCGTCCGCCGAGGCCGGGCTCCTGCCATGCGCCCCGGAAGTATTTGTAGACCCGGCCTACAGGCGACCGGCGGTCGGCGAAGGCCATGCGGGCCATGGCAATGCCTTGCTGGCTCGCGTCACCGCCGTAGCTGCTGAACAGGAAGTAGAAATAACCTTTCCCGCGGTCGCGAATAACGGAGAAATCACCGTAGCCGCCCGCGAAAAAACCGTTCTGCGCGCGGCAATCCGGAGGATCGCCGGATTCCAGCACGATGCCAAGGTCCCGAAACCGCAGTCCGCCGTCGGTGGAAACCAGCGCGCCGATCTTCGGCGCGGTCAACTCTCCGCCGGGACAAACCCCCTCCGGTTCATGGTGATACCAGGCGAACAGCGTGCCGTCTTCATCCTGCCATGCCGCTTCGATCCAGGCGGGGTAGTGCGTCGTCGGGCTGATAATCGCCTCGCGGACTTCTTGGAGGGTAAACAGGCTCCAACCGCTCGTGCGATACGGGAAACCGGCGGAGTTCAGAATATGAAGCCGGCCTTGACGCCAGTAGGCGGGGCTGTTGGAATCCACGCGCGAAAGCATGTAAGCGGCGGACGCGCCTCGCACTTCCACGCGCTGCGCCGGCGCGCCCGTGGGGAAAAGCACAAACAAAGCGGCGCTGGCAAGCAGGCCAAGTTTCACGGCTATCCTCCCCGGCGCGGCCGTAACCGCACAACTGCACACTGATTCGGCGTGGGCCAATGCCCATCCGTTACCCGCCGGGGAGTTAAGAATTGTAAAGGCTGCGTTCCGCACGGAACGGTAAATTCCCCCCTATACTGTAGGTTTGGATGCGAGTCGCGGTTGACGCTCACCAGATCGGCCAGCACCTCACCGGGAATGAGGTGTATGTGCGCAGCCTCCTCAACGCATTCGCGCAAGTGGACGCCGAGACCGATTTCATCGCGTATGTGTCGGTATCGGACGCGCGGTCCTGGATTCCGGCCCGGTTTCGCATGCGGCCGGTTTCCCCGAACCCTTTTGTCCGTTTGGGGCACGACCTGACGGCCAAGTTGCGGGAGGACCGGCCCGACCTGATCCATGTCCAGTACACGGCGCCGCTCAACTGCCCCACGCCCATCGTCGTCAGCGTGCACGACGTCAGCTTTCTCGAACATCCCGAATTCTTCACCCGCGCCCGCGCGCTGCAACTGAAGCTGACGGTGCGGCGAACCGTGCGGCGGGCCGCGCGGATCATCACGGGAACCGAGTTCTCGCGCCGTTCCATCTGCCGCGCGTATAGCTTGCTACCCAGCCAGGTGGAGGTGATTCCCAACGCCGCCAGCCCGTTCTTCCGTCCGCTGCATATCGACAACGCACTCGATGCGGTGCGCAAGCGCTTTCAATTGCCCGCTCCGTACGTGCTTTGCGTCGGCGATCTGCAACCGCGCAAGAATCAGATCGGTTTGATCCGGGCGTTTAGCGAACTGGTGCGGGCGTTCCCGCAACTGCGGCACCGCCTGGTGTTTGCGGGCAAGGACACCTGGTTCAGCTCGAAGGTGCGCGAGGCGGTGCGCGCCTCCGGCATCCCGGACCGCATCCGCCTGCTCGGCTTTGTGACCGACGAGGAATTGCTTCACCTCTACAACGCCGCGGAAATTTTCGTGTTTCCCTCGCTGTACGAAGGTTTCGGGCTGCCGGTGCTGGAGGCGATGGCCTGCGGGCGCGCCGTGGCCTGCGCGAATACGTCGGCCATGCCCGAAGTCGCCGACGGCGCGGCGATTCTGTTCGATCCCTACTCGGTTGCCGACATGACGCGGGCCATCGCCGATCTGCTGCGCGACCCCGAGTTGCGGGTACGCATGGAACGCCTCGGCCAGCAGCGATGCGCTTTGTTCAATTGGCAGGACACCGCGCGCCGCACGCTCGCCGTTTACGCCCAGGTGACGGAACAGCAGCGCCAGATGGCGCCCGCCAGGGCGCATTCCGCCCCGCTGCCGCGATGAGGAGCACCCTGGGCGTTTGCTTGCTGCCGGGGTTGCTGCTGGCGGCGCCGGCGGGATTCCCGGAGGCCGACGAGACGCTCCGCTACCGGGTCCTGGTGGCTGGCGTGCCCGCGGGCGGCGCCGTGCGGTTCGAGGCCCGGCGGGTGGCCGGCACGGCCGCCACTTGGCAATTCGAAGCTTCCGCCGATTTCTCCCTGCCCGGCATCCCCATCCGCGACCGCTATCGTTCGCTGGCGGCGGGTTTCTGCTCCGGGCAGTTCGAAAAGGCCTTCGAGCACGGCAACCGCCGCCGCGGCGAAACCGTGGTCTTCTATCCGGAGCGCCAGCGCGCCGTGCGCGTCACGCACGGGGGCGGCTTTTCCGAAGTCGCCATCCCCGCCTGCGCGCGCGACCCGCTGACCCTGCTGTACTACACGCGCGCGGAGATGCGCCGCAAAAAGCTCCCGCCCCCCCAGCCCGTGGTGTTCGGGTCCACCTATCGCGTGGAACTGAAGAAAACCGGTTCGGAGAAGATCGCCATCGGAAACCGGGAACAGAAAGCCGACCGCATCGCCGGTTCGTTCGCGGGCCCCAAATCCCAAGGGTCTTTCGAGTTCTGGCTGGCGCAAGACGAGGCGCGCACGCCGCTGCGCATCCGCATCCCGCTCCCGGTGGCGTCCCTGACGCTGGAGTTGGAGCCGTAACGTGCGTCTCGGTTTTTTCTCCCCGCTGCCTCCGGCGCGGAGCGGCATCGCCGACTACGCGCAGACGCTTCTCGACCACCTGCGGCCGCTGGCCGCGGTGGAAGTATTCGATGGCCGCCGTCCGGCGCGCGAAGCCGCCGCCTGCGACGCGCTGGTTTTCCAGGTGGGCAATAATGCGTATCACGCCGACGCGTATCGCAGCGCGCTGGCGCTGGCGGGCTCGCCGCCGCCCCGGCTGGTCGTGATGCATGAAGCCAACCTCCACCACCTGCTGGCGGATATCACTATCAAACAAGGGGACTGGGACGCTTACCTCCGCGAGTGCGAATACGAGGGTGGCGCCGCGGCGCTGGCCTATGCCCGCCGCGTGCGCAACGGCGAAACCGGGCCCGATTACGAAGGCCTCCCGATGGTCCGCCGCCTGCTCGAAGCCGCCAACGGCATCATCGTGCACAGCCGTTACATGGCGGTCGAGATGCGCCGGCTCGGCTTCGCCGGACCGGTGGCGGTGATTCCGCACGGCGCGTGGCTTCCCAACACGAGCGGGCAGGCGCACCGGCACGCGCTGGGACTCGATCCGGCTACGCCGCTGGTGGGGATCTTTGGTTTTCTGAAGCCGTATAAACGCATCGCCGAGTCGTTGCGCGCCTTCCGCCGCCTGGTCCGGCTGAATTCCCGCGCGCGCATGATCCTGGTGGGCGAGGAGCACCCCGATTTTCCCATGCGCGCGCTGATTCAGTCCCTCGAGTTGTCGCCGTATGTCCGGCTGGCCGGTTTCGCGCCGCTCGCGGACTTTGAGGGCTACCTGGCCGCCTGCGACATCGTCCTGAACCTGCGTTATCCCACGGTGGGCGAAACCTCCGGCAGTCTCTTGCGCGCGCTCGGCCTGGGGAAGGCCGTGCTGGTTTCCGAGGTGGGTTCCTTCGCCGAACTGCCCGACGACATCTGCCTGAAGATTCCCGTGGGCGCGGGCGAGGAAGATCTGATTTTCGAGTATTTGAACCTGCTGACCTCCCGCCTGGACCTGGCGCGCACGATTGGCGAGGCGGCGCGGCGCTACGTCGCGCGGGAGTGTAACTGGGATCTGGCCGCGCGCCGCTACCTGGAGTTCGCCCGCGCTCTCGCGGAGGAGCGGCCCTATCAGGATCCCAGGCCCGCGCGCCAGCCAGCGCTGGAGCCGGAGCAAGCCCAAACGCCGTCTCCCGCGCCGCCGCCGGAAATCATCCTCGATTGGGTGCGGGAACCGGGCGCCCGCGCCTACGCCGCCGCGCATGTCAGCCGCCTGCAAAAGACGCTTTCGATCATCCCCCCCGGCGGGCCGGACGATCACATCCTCGAAATGGGCGCTTACCTGCAAATCACGCCGGCGCTGCGCTTTCAGTTGGGCTACGGACACGTGCGCGGCTGCTACTACGGCAAACTCGGCGTGGTGGATCACAAAGAGGTGCGCTCGGAAACCGGCGAAACCTTCGTCTGCGACATCGACCATTTCGACGCCGAGCGGGACCGCTACCCGTACGCGGACGCGTCCTTCGCCACGGTACTCTGCTGCGAGCTGATCGAGCACCTGTACGCCGACCCCATGCATCTCATGGCGGAGGTGCATCGCATCCTGAGGCCCGGCGGATGCCTGGTGCTGACCACGCCCAATATCGTCGCGCTGCGCGGGCTGGCAGCTATCTTGGAGGGCTACCACCCGGGCTTCTTCCACGCCTACCTCCGGCCTACGGAGGGGGGAGAACCCGCGGCGCGCCACAACCGGGAGTACACCCCGCGCGAAATCCACCAGCTTCTCGAGAATTCCGGTTTCGAGGTGACGCTGCTCGAAACCGGCCCCTTTCGCGAGGAAGCCCACCCGGAATATGGCTGGGTGGAGCACCTGCTGCGCGCCTACAACCTGCCGGTGCACCTCCGGGGCGACGGCATTTACGCCGTGGGACGCAAGACGGGTCCGGTGCGCGACCGCTATCCTTCCTGGCTGTACGCATGAGCATCGGCTACCAGCAGCCTCGCGTCGTCCGGCAGGGCGATCTTCGCCTCCGGATCGAGTTCACGGCGCGGAACCGCTCGGGGGAGCCGTGGCCGGCGGACCAGGGATTCGCCTTCGGCTATTTGATGTTCGATCCGGAAACCGACACGCTGGTGCGCGATGGTCCGCGGGCGCTGCTTCCGGGCGTTGTCCCGCCGGAGGGGGAGACCCCGCTGGCGTTGGCGATCGACCTGCCCCCGGAACCGGGCCGCTATCGCATCGTGGTTTCCCCGTTGCGCGAAGGCGTGGCGTGGTACTCGGAGCGGGGCTGGCCTTTCCTGCTGCTCGATGCCGCCGTTCAAGGTGGCCGCGCGGAGTGGAAAAAGCCGCGCATCGCCACCGCGCGCACGCTACGCCGCGAACGCCGGGTGCGCGCCCTCGGCCGGCTGTTTACGCTGCCGTTCCGCGCCATCTTCGCCAATTGGGGCCTAGTGCGGTCCATGGTGCGGCGCGATATCCTGGCGCGCTATCGCGGCTCGTTCATGGGTGCGTTCTGGACCGTGCTGAGCCCGCTGCTGCTCATGGTCACCTATTTCTTCGTCTTCGGCATCGTGCTCGAGGCGCGCTTCGGCAACGATCAAAGCCGCTCCGGCTTCGCCTTGTACTTCCTGGCGGGCATGCTGCCCTGGCTGGCGTTCTCCGAGGCGCTTGCGCGCGCCCCCGGCGTGCTGTGGGAACACCGCAATTTCGTCAAGAAACTCCTGTTTCCCGTGGAGACGCTGCCGGTGAACCTCACCGCCGCGGGACTGGTGACTGAGTGCATCGCCGCCATCCTGCTGTTGGGGGCCCTGCTGGCGCTGCGCGGCGCGGTCCCGGCGAGCGCGCTTTGGCTGCCGGCGCTGTTTGTCCCTCAGGTGCTGTTCACCCTGGGCCTGTGCTGGTTCCTCGCCGCGTTGGGCGTCTTTGTGCGAGACCTCAGCCAGGTGATGGGCTTCCTGCTAACGTTGTGGTTTTTCTTAACCCCAATCTGTTACCCGGAGGCTTCCCTGCCGGCGGCCATCGCGCCGCTGCTGGCGAAAAACCCCATGTCCGTGCTGGTGCGCGAATACCGCGCGGTGCTGCTGGAAGGCGTCTCTCCTTCGGCTTCCGGCCTGGGTATGCTCTACGCCCTCGGCGCGGTGACGTTCCTCGGAGGGTTCGCCTGGTTTTATAAACTACGGCGCTGGTTTGCGGACGTGCTGTGAAGGCGGACCGCCGCCGTCGCTTAGGGCAGCTTGATGTCGACGCCCCGCTCGCGGTTCAGCCGCAGGGTCATCTCGCGGTCCACGCGGTCGAGCGTGACCTGGTTGTGCGCGCCCTGCATGGTCACATAGTGCAGGGTGTCCTTTTCCAGCCAGTAGGTAAACGCCACGTACACGCTGCTGTCCCTCATGGCCAGCAGGTAGGGCCGCCTCTCTGCGGTGGCAGGCTCCGCCGGCTGGGCGGCGGCGCGGGGCACCTCGTAAATCCGAACCCCGTCGTCGCTCGAGTATTCCTTCACGACGGGCCGCGCCACCTCCGGCGTGAAGTTTTGGTTGATAATCACCTGGGGGCCGGGTTGCGCCTGCGGGAGGACGACCACGTTCGGCTGCGCCTGAGGGTAGTACATCGGAAACGCCCACGGAACCACGACCACCGGCCGGGCCACACCCCACCCCCCGCGCCCGGTGTAGCCGGGATAACCGCTCACGGTGGAACCTAACCGTTCGGCGAACGTCGACCGCACGCCGGGCGTCAGCGGCGCGTGCCGCCCGGGCGGGCCGCCCGTGCCCGGAAATACCACGTTCCCGAACCCGTGCCCGTTGGACCCCGCGCCAATCCCTTGGCCAAACGCCGCGGCCGCTCCGGCCGCCAACACGAGCAGCAAACGCATGCCGACCTCCCCGCTTTCAGTTTAGCTTACGAAAGCGACGCGCCGTGGCGACGCAGCGTTCCCACCCGGGGCGCTTACTTCGCCGCCGCGGGCTTCTTGGCGGGCGATGGCTTCGACGCCGCCGCCGGCGCGGGGGCGGACGCGGGCGCAGCGCTCACCGCGCCCGGCGAGTTCCGGTCATAGAGCTGAATGACCTCGTCTGTAATGTTGATGGAATTGGAAGCGTAGAGCACGGGACTCTGCTGCGAACTGACGTCCAGAATCAGCGTATACCCGTTGTCCTGCGCGTACTTGTCGATTACCGCCATGATGCGCTGGCCCAGCTCGCCCATGATCCGTTGCTGCTCCTGATCCAGCTCCGCTTGCGCGTCTTCCGTCTCCCGCTGCAAGGATTTCGTCTTGGCGTCGATTTCGCGCATGAGCTTCTGTTTTTGCTCTTCGCTCATGGTGTTGGCGCCGCGGCTCAACTGGGAGCGCAACTGCTCGATCTCGTTGTTCATCTTGTCGATCTCGTTCTTCTTGGGCTGGAACTTGCCCTGGAGATCGTTGGCCGCCTTTTGGCCGTCCTTCGTGCGAATGATCGCCTCCTGAATGTTGATGATGCCGACCTTGGCCGGCGGCGCCTGGCCCCAGGCCGCGGCGGCCACAAGCAACCCCAGGGCCGCGCGCAAAGCGGCCGGCTGCACAGCAAATCTCATTGGTTCCGTTGAACTCCTTCCTGATAGTTTCTCACACGCGGATCTCAGAACGTGCGTCCGATCGTGAAGCGGAACGTCCGCCGCCGCTCAAACCAGGGGTAGGTCCGGCCGAACTGGGCGATGCTGTTCACAAACGTCTGCTGGTTGGGGAAGAACGACCGGTCGGCGACGATCGGGGGTTGGAGAAAATCCCGCAGGATCATTGGATTGTACGCCCAGTACAGCCGGAAGGGCGCGTTCACCACGGGCAGCAGCACCTGGAACTCGACGCCCGTCGAGGACCGTACTTTTTCCGTGCCCGGGGAGATAAACGCCCGGCCGTCAAAACCCGCCTGCGGGTACAACGCGTTCAGTTCGTCCACCCGGAAGTCGTTCATCCGGAGCTGATCCTTCCGCAGTACCTTGTTCGCGCCTATGTCGAAGAAGAGAGCGACATTGACGGGGCCGACGATCGGGATCCGGTATTCAAAGTTGCCCACCATCTGCGTATCGCCGCCGGCGTAGGTGAACTGGTAGATCGGAATGCGCTGGGTGGCCGGCACAAAAAACTCCTGGCCGTTCTCGTCGATGCGCTTTTCGACCCGGGCGGAGTTGTCGGCATTCAGAATCGGCACCGTCGCTTCACTGGCCACCCAGGCGATGGGACTGATTCCCCAAATGTCAAAGCCGCGAATGTCCTGTTCGCCGCCGATGTACGTCCGCGAAAACGGGGGCGCCACCTTGCCGCCGTAGCCCGTCAGGAACGAGAACATGCCATGGGCAGCCAGCACGTGTTTGCGGTTCCAAGGCGAGGGGCGGAAATAGCGCGCATCCACCACCGGGCGGATCGAGTTGACGTTGCCGCCCAAGAAGCTGCCCGCGAACTCCAGCGAGACAAACAGCGCCTTTCCGGCGGTCGGATTGATCGGGTGGTTGACGGTGTTGTACGAATACGACGGCACAATGCGGCTCGTCTTGATCCCTTGCAGGGAGTTGGGGCCGCCAATGCCCTGGAAGTTAATGAACTCGAAGTATTGCCGCGAAGCTGTGCTCGACACGCCGATGTTGGAACGGTCGTAACCGTACGTGATGCCAACCCGGGCGAAACTTCGCCGCAGCGGATAGCTCGCCGAGACGGAGAACCCCTTGCCGTTCTGGGTATAGTTCAGCAGGTTGTCGCGGCCGAACTGCTCAAACAGCGGAATGTAATTGCGGCCGGTCAGCAGCGAAACCTCGCGCGCCTGGTCGAAGTTGAACCGCCGCATGTACACGACGAAGCCCAACTGGAGCGGGCGGTCGAGGAAATATGGTTCGGTGAAGCCGAAGCTGACGTCCTGGATCCGGGCGCCGATTTGCGAGTCGATGGACAGCGTCTCGCCCAGCCCCAGGAAGTTATTGGTGGAGTAGTTGAACCCCATGAAGCTGCCGGCGATTCCCGAGACACCGCCCGTCAACCCGATCGAGTTCTTACCGCGCTCCTTTACCTTCAATGTGATGTCCACGGTGTTCGATTGCGGGTTGCGCTTGAGGTCCGTGGCTTCGTTCTCCTTCAAAACCTCGAAGTAGCCAAGCTGGTTGAGGCGCAGAATGCTCAACTCCCACAGCCGGGTGTTGTACATGTCGCCTTCGTCGAGCAGCAGTTCGCGCCGGATCACCTTGTCGCGCGTGGTGGTGTTGCCGGAAAAGTCGATCCGGCGGACGAAGAACTGCTTTCCCTCCTCGGCGGTCAGCGTCAGGTCGATCTTGCCGGGTTCGGGGAAATCGAAGGCAGGTTCGATGACCGCGTCGATATAGCCGAACTCGCCGTAGAGTTTGCGCATGTTCTCGAACCCTTTGCGCAGCTTTCCGGTCGAGAACACATCTCCTTCGCCCATCTGAAACAGCGGCCGCATCAGCGACTCGGGCGTGCGGAAGAATTTCACCCCCACGAAGTTAATCTTGCTCAGGCGGTACTGATCGCCTTCCTCCACCGGAATCGTGATGTCGGCCCGCTTGCCCGGCTTGTTCATGTAAAACAAAGGCACGCGGAACTTGCCCCCGCCCACGTCGCGGATCTTCACGTCATGGTCGAGCACCTTGGCCAGAAAGTAGCCGCGTTCGCGGTACGCTTCGCGCAGGAACTCCTTATCCACTTCGAGCTTGGTCGAGTCGTACGTCTTCGCGAAAATATTCTCCAGCAGAATCGACCGCGGGATTCCAATAGGCCGCAGCGCCTTCATCGACCGGATGGCCACCCTGTCCTTCAGGACCCGGTTCCCGGTGATGTCCAGCTTGCCGACTTTTACCTTCGGCCCTTCCTGTACGTTGAATGTGACCGAGAGCGAAGAGGGCGGGATCTGGCGGATATCCGGCTCCACTGCGGCGTACTGCCGCCCGCGCTCGGCCAGGAACTCCCGCAGCACGACGGCCGCCCGCTGTACCTTGGCAGGGTCATACTGCGATTCCACCGAGAGGCCCACTTTCCGCTCCTTAAAGCGGTCCAGAATCTCGGACACCGTGACCGACTTGATGCCCTCGTACTTAATCGAGCGCACCACGCGGCGTTCCACCAGCAGGAAGCGCACAATCAGGCCGGCGGGGCCCTCCTCCGTTTCCAGCGTGATGTCATCGAAACGGCCGGTATTCCAGAGGGCCATGAAGTCCCTCCGCAATGCCTCGGCATCGAAGGTGTCGCCCTTTTTGGTGAAGATCAGCGCCCGGAGCGTATCCTGGGGGACGCGGCGCGCGCCGCGGAACTCGATCGCTTCGATTAGATTGGAGACGGGTTTCGCGGGTTCCACGACCGTTTCCGGCGTCTCAAAGACCGGTTTCTGCCCGGGGACCGGCTTGGGCGCCGGTACCGGTTGCGCTTCCGGGGCAGCCGAATCGGGGACGTTTTCAAAGGGACTCGGTGTTTTCCGCGGCGCGGGTTTTGGCGGCGGCGTTTGCCCCTGCCCAGCGCCAGGGGCGTTCTGCGGCTCTTGCGCGAATGAAGCCCCAACGGCCAGACAAACCCACACGATCAGCAGGCTAAGGCGCCCACACCAACCCATCCGATACCTGATTCCTTTCCCGATCCGCGCTGGTTTGAAGACGACGTGGCCCCGCAAGTGGTTTCCCTGGACTCCGCCGGTCGGTGAAGCACGTAATTTTCCATTCTAGCTGAATCTCGCCGTTCTGAGGGACCGCTCTTAACAAGATAGGGCCGACGCCGGGAAACTGATTGATTCGCTTCAAGGCAGGATCCGGCCAGCGCCCCTGGGGCCCTCTTCCCACGTCCTCCGGCGGCTGTGCGCCCCCTCGCACAGGTGTGGCGGGCCGGTCACTTCCGGTTGAATCCCTGAATCCGGTAGAAGGGCCGGCCGCGTTCGGCCGGATCCATCTCGAACTGCTGCGCGGCGCGGGCGGGATCGTAGTCCCGCCAGAGCCACACCATTTCCTCGGCCAGTTCCACGTGTCCATGGTTGCGGCTATGCCCGCCTTCGCCCCAACTGAAGTGGAAATCGTACTCCTTCAGCTTCAGCGCATTGGCCATCGCCAGATTCTGGGCGGGCCAACTGCCGTGCTCGTTTTCCAGATCTCCCGCGCTGTCCTGGAGCCAGACCCGCAGATTCTTGCGCGGCGCCTTGCGGACCCAAAACGGGAAGATGTTACCCCCGTCCATCCTGCCCGGTTTCCATTGGATGCTGGTGAAACTGCCAATCCGCGACAAGACGCGGCTGAATTCTTCGGGCCGGTGCCAGGCGGCATTGAAGGCGCAGACGCCGCCCGACGAATCCCCCGCCAGCGCGCGGGAGTATCCGTCCTTCCGCAGCGGGTAGCGGGCTTCCACCGCGGGGAGAATCTCCTCGAGCAGAAACCGCGCGTAGCGGTCCGACACCTCGTCGTATTGCTCTGACCGGATCCGCCGGCCCTCCACGAAGCCGGGCGAGATCAGGATATGGACGATCACCGGGATCTTCCCTTCGTGGGTCAGGTTGTCGAAGACAATTTGCGCGCGCGAGGGCAGTTCGCGGGGGACCAGCACCTCGCCGTCCTGCCAGATCATGACCGCCGCGGGCCGGGTGGCGTCGTAGGCGGCCGGCGCGTAAACCCAATAAGCGCACTCCATACCCGGATAAATCCGGCTGCGGTGGGTGAACTTCTCTGAGAGTCTGCCTGGCGGCGTCCCCGGTTTCAGGTACGAATAGGGACCAAAGGCGGGAACGTCCGCCTTGCCGCCGAACGGTTTCCCCTCGATCCGGTATTCGAAGGCGTGCACGCGCCCGGTCTGCAATTGGCCGGTTGCGTACCAGAGATGCGTTCCCGGGATCCGCCGCATCTTGCGGGGCGGTTGCCCGTCCACCACCAGTTGCGGTTCCCGCTGGCTTTCGAGCGCCCATACAAAGTCGGAGCCCTCACTCGCCCAAGCGGTTCCCTGCCGAAGGTCGGACTCGCAAAACCAGGCTTCCAGCGCGGAAGCCAAGCCCGGAGAAGGGGAGCGGGTCAAACGCCATAAGGCGTCGAAGGAAGACGGAGCGGCCGGCAGGACCCCGGCCGCCAGCAGGAACACCAGGCGCCAGCGCATGCCGTTATGATAGGACGCCGCCGGCGGTCACTTCTTGCCCAGAAAACGCAGCCGCACCTGCACGGCGCGGGGTTGCCCGCGGCCGAACGCCAGAAAATCGGGCGAGTCGATGTTGTTGTTGACGACGTTCGGATTGCCGTGATTGGTCAGGTTGTTCAACCCCACCCGCCACGCCAGCAGATAGTGCCAGAAACGGAACCTGCGTTCAAAGTGCAGGTTGACATTGAAGTATCCGGGCAGCCGCCGTTCATTGGGCCGGCCGGCGAGGAAACCTTCTTCGTTGACGGCGCTGAACGGGAAGCCGGTGTGATATTCGATCAGGTAGGAAGCGTTGGTGTCGCGCGTCAGAAAGCGCAGGAACGGAGCCAGCCGGCGCTCCGGCAGCGGCGCCCAACCCCAGGTGACGAAGCGATGGGGCGTGTCCCAGGGGAACGGGCCCCCGCTCTGTTCGGCGAAAACCGGGTTCTCGAGGCTGAAGTCAATGACGGCGTTCGAACGGGCGTGCGACCGCACGTAGCTCCCGTGCCACTGAAAGGCGCCCCTGAACGAGCGCCGCACGGTCAGCTCGAGGGCGTCGTAGCGGTCGCGGCGCCAGTTGCGCAGGTAATAGTTTTCGACCTGGCGGACGCGGGACGCCTCCGGACCTTGCAGGTCTACCAGCTCGGAAAAGAAGGTCAACCCGCGATTGCCGCTCCGCCGCAGATAAGTCACTTTGCCGAGCAGGCCCCCCGGCAACGGGCGCTCGAGGCTGACGCTGGCGGTCCGGTAGCGAGGCACGCGGAGGAATTGCTCTTCCACCAGGAATGCCGTTTCGACGGGGCCGCGCCGGACCACGCCGTCGGGCGCCAGGAACGTCGACACCGCGACCTGATCCTGGTGGCGGCTGATGAGCGGCAGGCTGAGCGCGTCATGAAAGACGCCCACGGCGGCCGCTGCCTTGGCGCCGCCCAGCCAGGCCGGCGCCCACGAGACGCCGAGCCGCGGCGAGGTGAGTAGCGTGCGTACCACCTGGTCCCAATCCAGGCGAAGGCCCACGTCCAGCAACAGCCCGCCGCGCGGCGTCCAGCGGTCCGAAACATACTCGGTGAATTCGAAGTTGCGCCGGGCGGCGCGGCCCGCGCCCGCGAACGTCACCTCGCGGGCCACACTTTCGTCTTTACGCAGAATCCGGTACATGTGCCGGTCTGCCTGCTGCCAGTACGCGGTGCGCTGCAAATCCACGCCGAACTGCAACTGATGCGTGCCCCAGGGCGAGCGGATGCCCGGCAGGTAGGTCTTGGCGATCCACTGCTGGCGGTCCACGCCGCGCGTCACGTCCACGAAGTAGTTTCCGCGCCGGCCCCAGGGCAGAATCTCGAACGGCTGCCGCCCCAAAGGATTCTGACGTTCACTGATCCGGGTGCCGGCGAAGCCAAACTCGACGATCGTGCCGCGCCGGAAGCTGTGCTGGTCCTTCAAAGAGGCAAACAGCAGGTTCTGGCGGCGGTTGGTGGTGGTTTCCGCCGGTTCGAGAAACGACAGTCCGCGCCGGTTGTCGCGCACCAGGTTGTACAGCACGCTCGCCGTCAGAATGTTGGCGGAGGTCAGATTCGCCTGCACCCGGGTGAGGTTATTCGAGGACAACGCGCGGCTGCGGTTCTCCTGCCGCGGCAGCTCCGGCACGGTGTCGACGTCGTAGAAGGTGTCGAAGCCGTTGTGAAACCACACCCGCCCTTTGCGTAACGGGCCGGAGAATTGAAAACGCGGCGTCCATTTGCTCCAATGCCAGCCGCCAAGGGTGGAAACGCTGGGCACAAAGTTGGTGGCGCCCACGCGCCACTGGTCGTCGCCCATGGCGGTCTTCAGGTCCACGAAGCCGGCCGAGCCGCGCCCCTTATCCGCGGTGAACCCGCTACCTTCGTATTCGACCGCGCGCACCGTTTCCACGTTGATGCGCGCTTCCAGGCGGCCAGTCACCGGATCGGTCAGGTTGAACCCGTCCAGCGTGAAATTGGTCTGGTCCGCGCCGCCGCCATTGAAGTGCAGCCGGCCCGCCGTGTCCTGCACCACGCCGGGCAACATGGGCAGCGCGTTGCGGAAATCCTGCGATGCCGGATAGGGAACTTCCAGCATCTGGAGATTGTTGAGTTGCTTTTTCTCGCTGATCTGCTGCGGATCCACTTCCGGCGCCGAGTAGGCGACCTCGACTTTCTGCACCAGGTCTTCGAGATGGTTGAGGACCAGAGTGAGGCTGGGCTCGGCCTCGGTGAGCTCAACGGTCGTGTCCAGCCGGAAGAAACCCTCCCGCTCGCAGCGCACGTGGTAGCGGCCGGGGACAGGAGCTTCCACGCGGAACTGGCCCGTCAGGTCCGCCACCGCGGTGACGCGGAATCCGTCCGCGGCGCGCAATTCGACGCGCGCGGCCGCCACCGCGACGCCGTTCTCGTCGGTCACCTTTCCGGCGACTCCTTCGGCGGCGTGGACCGGCAGCCCCAAAAGCCCCAACAGCAGGATTCCCCGAGCCAGTAGTCCACTCATGCGGGATGCGGGCGTCCTTCATTCTAACCCGCCCGCGCGGGCGGCTCTATTTCAGCGGAGAGTAATCTACCGCGTCCATGAATACGGATTCCACCTTCGCCACCAGCTTGCCGTTCTTTTCCGATTCGTCGCGCGCCTGGATCCACGCCGGATCGTTCCGGAACGCCTCCCAGTTCTTCTGGGCCTGCTCCCTGCTGGCGTGCGCGACAATATAAATCAGCGTGTTGGTCTTGCCGGGGGCGTCCTGCGGGACCCAGTAGCCGATGTTCTGCATGCCGTGTTTGGTGAAGAGCTTCACCGTGTGGTTGCGAAAGCGCGCATGCAGCGCCTCGATCTTGCCCTCATGCGCGGTATAGGTGCGTAGTTCGAACACGCGCGGCGCCGCCGCAACCGCCGTCTCGCTGTGCATCCACCATCCTCCCAGAGCCGAAACCGCCGCCACTGCGGCGTACTGTAACAAAAGCCTTGCGGTCATCGGCCACTGAGAATATCACGCCGTTGGCTTTGGCTGAATCGTGGCCTTGGTGGCGCCCGTCGAGATGCCGCCGTCCACCAGCAGCGTCTGTCCGGTGATGTAGCGGCTCTCCTCGGACGCCAGAAACACCACCGCGCCGTCCAGGTCGTTCGGCGCACCGGGGCGTTTCAGCGGGATACGGTCACAAATGTAGGCGAGCCATTCCTGGTTCTCATACAACACCGCGTTTTGGGCGGTCTTGAACCAGCCCGGCGCCAGGCAGTTCACCGTGATGCCGTGGGGTCCCCAGTCGTCGGCCAGGCTCATGGTGAGCTGTTTGACGCCGCCGCGGCTGGCGGTGTAGGGTCCCAAGCCCGCGTAGCCAAACACGCAGGTGACCGAGCCGATATTGATGATCCGGCCGTAGCCGCGGGGAATCATGTGTCGGGCGATCGCCTGCGACACAAAGAAGGTGCCGCGCAGGTTTGTCTCTACCACAAGGTTCCAATCGTCCCAGGTGACCTCCAGGGCGGGCTTGCGGACGTTGCAGCCGGCGTTGTTCACCAGGATGTCGACGCGGCCATACGCCCGGGGCGCCGCCTCGCCGAGCCGCTGGATGCTGCCGTAATCGCGGACGTCCAGCTCCAGCGGCACGGCGCGCCTGCCCAGCGCCTCGATCTCCCGCTGAAACGGCGTCAGATCGGCCAGGTTGCGGCTGGTGATAATCAGATCCGCGCCGGCGCGCGCCAGGGCGCGCCCAAAGTACTGCCCCAATCCGCGGCTGGCGCCGGTGACCAGGGCTACCCGCCCGCTCAAATCGAAAAACGGTGCGCTCATCTTGACGGCTCCAGGATCACTTTCATCAGGTTCGGCTCGTGCCGGTAGAGACGATGAAACCACTCGACGCCCTCGCCCAGCGGAGCGCGGGCGCTGATCAGCGGCCGCACTTCTATCGCGCCGCTCGCCAGCAGCGCGATGCAGGCCGGGTACTCACCCGCCGACGCGCAGGAGCCGATCAGCCGGATCTGCCGCGTCACCACGGATTGCAAGTTGAGCTCGATGCGGGGCGTGACGTTTCCGATCAGCGTCAGCACGCCGCCTTTGCGCAGGCTGTCGAGCGCCGTCCGGATGGGCTCGGCCGCGCCGACCGCTTCCGCCGCGACGTCCGCGCCGCGGCCATCGGTCAGGTCGCGAACCGCGGCCGGCACATCGACGCGCCGCGGATTCAACGTCACATCCGCGCCCAGGCCGCGCGCCGCTTCCAGCTTGTGGTCGTCCAGATCCACCGCGATGATGCGCCCACAGCCTTTCCGGCGCAGCGCCTGGATGGTCAGCATCCCAATCATGCCGCTGCCTACCACCACCGCGGTGTCGCCCAGGCTCACCGGCGTCAGGTTGGCGGCGTGGACCGCGACCGACACCGCTTCGATGAGGGCGGCATGCTCAAACGGAAGTTCGCCGGGCAGGGCGTAAACAATGTTTTGGGGCACCGCCACCAGCTCCGCGAACGCCCCGTGCCGCCGGTACTCGCCCGTCGAGACGCCCAGCACCTGCCGGTGGTCGCACAGATTGATGTCGCCCCGCCGGCAAAAGTAGCACTGGCCGCAGGAGACTGTCGAATCGAACGTCACCCGGTCGCCCTTCTTCCAACGCCGGACATTGCTGCCGGTCTCCACGACCACACCCGCCGCCTCGTGTCCCATCACCAGCGGCGGAATGCGCCGTCCGGTGCTCCCGTCGAAGCCGTGCACGTCGCTGCCGCAGATGCCGCACGCCCGGACGCCGACCAGCACATCGTCCGGACCGATCTCCGGCTCCGGCACGTCGGTGTACTGCATCTGCATGTAGTCGGTGAGAAGAAGAGCTTTCATGGTGAGTTTCTTCTCATCCTACCCGCAAAACGCCCCGGATTCTCTCGCTGGCGCCGAAGTACCCGGGATGTCAACGAAACGGCTGCCGGAGAGGGGGGAAGCTTGCGGAGCAGTCGCCGGGCCGCCGTCTCCCCGCCGGCTGCGCCACCCGCGCGATCCGTCCCGCCGGCCGTTGGCGCGGCAGTCGGGAGGTCGCGTTCATTCGGGAAGGCGCAGGCGTTACAGAGTCTAGAGCGTTACCTTCCCGCTCTTGGCGACCCGTGCAACGAACGGTCCCTCGTGCGATTCCAGGATTCGGTAGATGGCTGGAAGGGCGGTGACGAAGACGGACGCTATTTCCGCGCCGCGTAGGTTTCCGGCCACGAGGATGAAGACACGCGCCCCGCTGGATTTGAGAGCCGCGATCTCCAACGGCCTGTATCGGAGGCGCTGATCCTTGGTGAAAACGACCCAGCCCTGCTGCCCAACCTGTGTCAGCCAGACGCTATCTTCTTCATCGCGCCTGAAGTGGTCGTCATGGATCTTGACAGCCAAACCCTCAGCGCCAAGCACACCACGGAGTGGTTCAACGCCCAAGGATCTGTCGATGAAGAAGACAGTACCGTCAGGCGGCTTCGCAGCGGATCGCTTCTTCGACGGCACTGGTCTCCAATCGGAAATCCCGAACAAGGTCAGCGACCGAGTCACCGGCCTTGTACCGCTCGTAGATCGCGGAGACGGGAATACCAGTGCCGGCAATGACGGGCCGGCCGAAGGACACCGTTGGGCTCATGACGACCAGGCGTGGATCGGTTCTCGGGGCGGCGTCGGACTCTGTGTCCCGGGTGAACGGATAGAGTTTGATGGGCAGTCCGCGGGTATCGCGTTCGATCCTTTGGAGGTAGACGCTGATGATCTCTCTCATCGCTTGCTGCCCCTGTCGGGATGCGTTAATCATTTGGCCGTACCGCTCAAGGAAGAGATCCAGCCCGTCGGTCTGAAATGCTTGGTCGATGAGCGGGCGCTCCACATCGAATTGGCGCCGGACGTAGTCCAGTGCTCGACGGACTTTGGGAAGCTTGACCCCGTGCCGGCGCCGGATAGCCGCCAAGACGTGCGCTTCCACAAGGTTGATGAAGGAGAGATATTGCCCCTTGGGATCATCCAGGTGGATGACCGGCGCGGATCTGCGCTTCTGGCCGGACACTGGGTAAAGTCGACCTGACACCCAACTTCGAAGCGTGACTTCGGGCATGCGCACGTAGTGTGCCGCCTCCGCCACGGTGTACGCTGGTTGGAAACGCGGATCATCCGCTCGATTGAATGCGGAGGTCAGTTTCGCGGCCATCACTTCTCCCAAACAATATCAGGTTTTCGTGTTGAGGCCACAAGGCCGCCGGAGCAGGGGTTGGGCAGGGTATGCTGTTCGTTTGAATAGAGGCATTGAAGATCCTCATCATGCCCATGAAAACAAGGGACTTGGACTCCAGTCTGGACTCCTTTTGGGCTCAGAAAGAGCCAGGTGGCCCGTATCTGGCTGAAAACAGGAGACCCTTGCCTTCCCGCGCTATACCTTGACCCGGTACTTCTCGATCGCGTTCATGTTCAGCGTCACGCCGAGTCCGGGCTTGCGGGGCAGGTCGAAGTAGCCGTCGCGCATCTTCCACTCCTCGGCAACCAAGTCGCTTTCCAGGCAGTGCGAAACGGCAATGGTGTACTCGATGCCGGGGTAGGCGGCGGCGTGGTGGGCCTGGAACATCTGACACACCCCGTTGGTGATGCCGTACTCGATCCAGAGCGGCACGCTGGTTACCTCGGCCATCAGGGCCCGCTGCGCCAGGCTGCGGCCGATGGGGCCGCCGATCACGAAGGCGTCCAGCAGCCCTTCTTTGATGAAGGTCATCGGATCGGGGCCCATGTGTTCGGCGATGCGCAGCGGCGGGTTGGCTTTCTTCAATTCGCGAAAATAGCCGACTTCGCGGTACTGCACGGGCGATTCGACGGCGAAGTAGTTGTGGAAACGCGCCAGTTCGCCGATGAAGTGCAACGCGCGCCCGGGCGTGCCCCAGCAAGCGTTGGCATCGGCCCAGAACCGGTACGACGGCGGCACCACCGCGCACATGGCTTCCGCCTGTTTCACCGGATCCTGCCAAGGCCGGGCTTTGACCTTGTGGACGCGGTAGCCCAGGCCCGCCGCGCGCTTGGCTTCCGCCGCCATGAGATCGGGCGGCAAACAATGCGTCCAGTAGGTGTGAAAAATCGACGGCTTGGGATTGCTGGCAAGGATTCGGCACGCGGGCAAACCCGTGCCGTGGCCGATGACGTCGTAGACGGCCATGAGGATGCCGCCGATGGCGTCGTCCTGGAGGTATTCCCACGGCGTGCGCCCGATCATCCGCTGGAGGATCGCCTCGGCGCGCGCCGGTGGCAAGAGCGCGTCGCCGATGCCCACCAGTCCCTCCTCGGTGTGGAGCTTGACGATGGTCGATTCGTACGCGGTTTGCGGGCGGCCCTGCAAGCGGTAGCTCTCGGCCCACGCCTCGCGCAGCCGTTCCGCCATCGGCACCCTTACCGGCAGAATCTCGTACTTGGAAAAGCGCATGGCGCGGGCGGAGGCCGGAGCGGCTCCGGCGGCGGCCAGCAAAGGCCGGCTCAGAGCGGGCGCCAGGCCCAGGGAGGCGATCGCCTGCGCCGCGTGGCGGCGGTTCGTTCTCAGGAGCATGATTCTCTCCGGCGTTTTCCTTTCGCTAAATATCAATCCGGCAGATGTAGCCTGCGGCCGGACTGTTATTGGGCACGCCCGGCGGCGCGATGCCCGCGTCGCAGTAGTACATCTTCCCCTGATAGAGATCCATCCCGTGCGGATCGGGATCCATGCCCTTGGTCAGCAGGATCTGTTCCAGCACTTCGCCGGTCTGCGCGTTGAGTTTCTGGAAAATAAAATCGTTCGAGTGTCCCACCCAGATCCCGGGCGGATCCCAGGCCAGGCCGTGCGCGCGCGGCAGGTGCATGGGGATGCGGTGCATTTCCTTGAATGTCCGCACGTCCACCTGCACCAGCGCCTGCCCTCGGAAGCAGGTGATCCAGAGCGTACCGTCGACGTAGAGCAGGCCGTGGACGCCGCCGCCGTCCGGAATCGGATAGCGGCCCACGGTCCGTCCGTTCTCCGGATCCACCTTCACCACATTGCCGCCGGTGGCGTCCGTCGGCCGCCCGAGGCGGCCGAGCGCCCGGCCGTTGGCGGCCATCCAAAGGTAACCGCCGCCAAAGGCGATGCCGCTCGTGTTGGACGACTCGGTTTCGACTTTCTTGAGCACGCGCCCCGTTTGCCAATCGAGCAGGTACGCGCGGTCACTGCACTGCTCGCCGACCCACAACCCTTCGGGCGTAGCTTCCAGACCGTTCGGGCAGCCGTCTGGGGACTTCCAGAGTTTGGTGACGCGCGCCGTGTGCGTCGGCACGCGGCCGCCAGCGCGCAGACCGGCTGCGGCCAGGGATCCGAGAAAGAGACGACGCCGCATAAAAACTCGCGGAGGCTGCTTCCGAAGCATTAGATGACACCGGAAGGGCGAAATGCAACCGGCGCGGATCAGCGTCCGGCCAGTTCGGTCCGTAGCAGGCGCTCGACCTGCGCGATTTTTTTCTCGATCATCGCGGCCGAGTAGATGCCGGCGCGGGCGACGCCGGCCTGGTCGTTCTTACCGCTGTTGGCGTAACCGAGGCGGGAATCGGCGGCGGCCAGGGGCGCGGCTTCCCGGGCGTTGGCCAGTTCGGCGCGCGCCACCCGGGCCATCTGGCGCTCCAAATCCTGCCGCGCCTCGTCCCCGGCGGCCGCGTCCCGCTGCTGGCGCAGCAGCAGAAACTCGGTGACGTGCATGGCGGAGCGGACACATGCCAGCAGGGCACGGGCCACGTTAGCTTCGCGCCGGGCCGCCGTGCGCCGGGCGGCGGGCGTCGCGGCCACCGCCTGTTCCATGGCGGCAACCCCCTCGCTCCAGCGTTGCTCCAGCTTGCGGAACTGCGCCAGCGTGAGTTCCGGGCCCCAGGGCCGCGTCCAGCCGAGGTCTTTTTTAAATTGCCGGGCCGCGCCGTGGACCGGCTGGTATCCCGCCGCGGGAAACAACGGATGCGCGGGTCCGGTTTGCACAATTCCCAGGGCCACGCTCCCGGAAAACGGGTACCCGCGGATCGCCTCGCTGAACGCGCGCCAGGCCTCCAGCGCGTGGGGCGCTCCCTCCGCGCCGAAGTCGCGTTCGGCCAGGCGGCGCAGAATCTCGTCCGGCGGGGCGGCGTGATCCCACAGGCTGGCCGCGAACAGGTCCGCCGCCACGGTGGGCATGAAGCCGTAATGCATCCAGTTGGCGAACACGCCGGTCACGCCCGGCGCGGTCCGCACGCGCGCGAAACGCTCGGCCCATTGGTGCATCGCCGGGATGTAAGGGGTCTGGACGAATTCCAGGGCGATGGCGTGCTCGGTGCGGGCCCAAAAACCGAGGCCGTGGCGGCGGGCGAGCTCGCTCTGCCGGACAAAGCGCTCCGCCGGACCGACGATGCTGAGCGGGTAATCGTAGGCGGGAATGGTGATGCCGCCGAAGGAGATTGCTCCCTCCTTGCCGAACTCGGTCATGAAGATCAACCCGGGAGGCAGGCGTTCGATCAGGCGCGCTTGGGTGATGTCCTCGCGCGACCAGGTATTCGAGGCGCTATACGGCCAGAGGGCCACCTCGGCGCGCGGGTCTGCTTCGCGCGCGCCCGCGAACACCGCCGCGGCCAGTTCGGCGATGGTCTCTTGCGGCGGACGCCGCGAGCAGCGCGGACAGGTGTTCTTGCGGGTGTAACAGTGCATGAATCCCTCGCCGCCCACAATGAAGGAGATGCCCCGCAGGCCCGGCGCGGCGGTGAACAGGTCGCGCAGCGCCGCCCGGTAATGCTCCCGCACCGCCGGGACGCTGGAGCAGAGGATGTTCACGCCTCCGTAGGCTGGCAGCGCGCTGCCCCGGGTCTCCGGATGCCGGGCGAAGAACGCTTCCGGCAGCGGCCGGCTGGCGAGATAAATATGCACGCCCATGCCGTAGCGCGCGGCGCGCGCCTGCAACTGGCGCAGACGCGCCTGCCGGGCCCGCACTCCCTGATCGAGTTCCGGGAACACGGAGGAGTGCGCGATCTCGTCCAGATCGCCCCAAACCCAGATGGCGTTGAATCCGGCCCGCGCCATCCGTCCCAGCAAACCGTCGGTATAGGGAGGATCCGGTCCATCCAGTTCGCTCTTGGCGTGGAAAGGCCCGGCGGCAATGCGTGGTGAATGCACCGGCGCCAGGCGGGTTTCTCCCAAGGCCAGTATGGGCGCGTGGCGCAGTTTCATCTCGGCTTCGAGGAAGTGCAGCCCACGCATGGCGCCCACCTCGTCGTAGCCGCAGACGTCGATGCGAGCCTCGGCCACGCGGACGTGGAACGCCTCGGGGCGGGCGGCGGGTTCGCCGCAGCCGGTGGCGACCGCGATGGTCCGTTCCGCGGCGGGCCGCGGGGCGGCAGCCATCGCCTGGGCGAGGAATGCGCGGAACTCGCGCACGGCCGTGGCCAGGGCCACGCCCGCCGCGGGCGGCGCCGTCAGCCGCCAACTCCCGTCCACCAGGATCTCCCCGGGTTGCGGGCGGCGCGCGGGGTCCCGGAGGCGCTGGGGATAGAGCGGTCCCGTAATGTCGCTGACAAACGCGAAACGCTCCTCGCCCGCCGGCGTTTCCGGCTCGGGTCCCAACAATTGAAACGCGAGGTCCATCGCGTGCAGCGGCTGCCGCCGTTCGTCGAACGCCCAGCCGGCGTCGTAGCGGGGCGTGCGCGTCCCGTAATCGAGATTCGGCGCGCTCTCGAATTCCGCCGGTTCGCCGCCGGCGTCGTACCAGTTCGGCCGGTAGCCGAACCGCACCTGGAATTCGGGCCGCGCCAGGCGCGCTTGCGCCGTGCCGAATACCTCGTAAGAACCCGTGCTGGATGCCGGCAGGCGGAGTTCCAGGTAAATGGTCCGGGCCGCGACGCGGCGCGGGGGAAACGCCGCCTCCTGCCACCGCTCGAACCAGGGATTCACCTGGGCCGCGGCGAACCGCCCCACGGCCAGATCCGCCGCGCCTGGACGGGCGCCCAAGCGGAATTCCAGATCGGCCGGCTGGCCTTGCCGCAACAATTTCACCCGTACGCCGGCGAGGAGGGACGCGGGCGCCCGCACCGTCTGGCCAACGCTCCGTCCCGGAGCGAGCCGCCAACTGACCACCGCGTCGGAGACCGGATCGAAATCGTGCCCGGCGACCACCTGGGCGCAGGACACTGCCGCAGAAAAAGCCAGCGCACCCAAGGCAGGCAGGATCCGGATCATGTTCCCCGCCGAAAGTGTATCAACCTGAGGTTGCTTTCCGCGGCGGCGAGCGGCGGAAGCGGGACGGCGGCGCCGAGGTTTCGGGGTCCGGCTAAGACGCCGCCAGCTTGCGGACGCCGTTGCCGTTCCCGTTGCCGTTGCCGCCCGCCATGCCCGGGAACTTCACTGACACCAGCTTCGACACGCCCGGTTCCTGCATCGTGACGCCGTACATGGCGTGTGCCGCCTCCATCGTCTTCTTCGAGTGCGTAATCAGCACGAACTGCGTTTCCAGCGACATTTCCTGGATCAGCTTCGTGAAGCGGCTGATGTTGGCTTCGTCGAGCGGAGCGTCCACCTCGTCCAGCACGCAGAATGGGCTGGGCTGATAGCGGAAAATCGCCATCAACAGGGCCATCGCGGTCAGCGCTTTCTCGCCGCCCGAGAGCAGCAGGACATTCTGAAGTTTTTTGCCCGGCGGCTGCGCGGCGATGTCGATCCCGGATTCGGCCGCGTTCTCTTCGTCCGTCAGGCGCATCTCGCCCGTGCCGCCGCCAAACAGGATTTGGAACGTCTGACGGAAGTGTTCGTTGATGGCCTGGAACGCTTCGGCGAACTTCTGGCGCGACACCTGGTCGATCTCGGCGATCGCCTTTTCCGTATCGCGGATCGAATCGAGCAGGTCCTGGCGCTGGGCGTTCAGGAAGTCGTAGCGCTGCTGGGTTTCCTGGAACTCCTCGAGGGCCTGCGGGTTGACCGGACCCATCGCTTCGATCCGGTTTTTCAACTCGGCGTAAGCCCGCTCGGATTCCTCCAGCAGTTCGGCGCTCAGCTTAAGCGCCGCCGCGGGTTGCCCGTCCTCAGCGGCGGGAGGAGCCAGCAATTGCGCTCGCAGTTCCGCGACGCCCACGCCCAGCTCCTTGCGGCTGGTTTCGTCGAGATACTTCAAATCAGCGCGCAGTTGCACCAAGTCCACCTCCAGGCGCGAGCGCTCTTCGCGGACGGCGTCGGCTTCCACGCGAAGCTGACGGATTTCCTCTTCGGCGGCGGCCAGCGCCGCGCGGGTTTCTCCCTCGTGGACCGCCAGGCTGGTCACCTGCTGTTCGGCCTCTTGGATCTCATCCGCCAAGCGCCCCGCCTTGCGGTCCAACTCGACATTGTCGGCCAGCAGGCGGGCTCGCTCGACGGCCAGGCGCTCGATCTCCTGGAGCAGCGCCTGCCGGCGGTGCGAGCGCTCCTTCCATTGCGCGTCCAGCCGGTGCAGGGTTGCGCTTTCCGCCCGGACCCGTTCCTCCAATCCAGCCAGCCGGACCCGCAGGACCGCGTGTTCCTCCTGGGCAAGGGTGAACTCGCCTTCAAGTTCCTCCAGGTGCTGGCGCAGCGAGTTCAATTCTTCGTCCTGACGCTGGCGGGCCTGTTCCTTCTCCTCCAGCAGCGTCTGGCTTTTCTGCCGCTGTAGGGCCGAGCGTTCGCGCTCCTGGCGGAGCCGTTCCAGTTCGACGCGCGCCACCGAAAGGCGGGAATTGGTGCGCGCCAGTTCCTCGGTGAGTTTGCGCATTTCGCTGCCGAGCGCGACCGCGTCTTTTTCCGCGGCTTGCTGGGACTGGCGCAGGCGTTCGAGTTCTTCGGTCAGCTCCGTGATCCGGTCGTCCAGCTCCTCCAGGCGGCGGGTCTGCTCTTCCATCGCGCGCTCCCTGGCTTCCGCGGCCGCGGTCACCTCGCGCAGTTCGCGCTTCAGCCCGAGGGGGCCGCTGCCCTTCTTCTTCCCCCCGCTCAAGGCGTGACCGTGGTAGCAAACGCCGTCCGGCAGCAGGAAATAGAGGTGGGGATATTGCGCGGAGAGGCGCTGTGCCGCCGCGCGGTCCTCGGCCAGAAAACACGTGGCCAGCCGCGGCAGCAAGTCCTGGGCGCGGTCTTTCAGCCCGTTCACCAGGCGCAAGCCGTCGCTCAGCCTCGCGACGATGCCGGTCTCGGGGCCGATGGCCGGTTCCGGCAGCGGCGCATTCTCCTGTCCCGGCCCGCCGTTGCTCTCCGGGTGCACCAGGAACGTGGCGCGGCCTTCCAGTTCGCCCCGGATCAAGTCGATACCCCGCTCGGCTTGCTCCCAGTTGGAAACCACGATGTACTCGAGTTCCTCGTGCAGGAACTCCTCGGCAGCCTTTTCGAAGTTACGGTCCACCTCGACGAAATCCGCCAGCACGCCCAGCGGCTTGAAGTCCGCGATCGCGCCCTTCTCGATGGCCGCGAACACCCGTTTGACCGACTCGGTCGTGTAGGCGCGGTGGGCGATCACCCCTTCCAGTGACTCCTTACGCGCCTTGAGTTGCGACACCTCGCTCCGCGAGTGCTCAAGCTGCCGCCGCGTCTCGTGGGCCAGTTGCCGGTGCACGCCAAGCTCCTCCTCGAGCTTCTGGCGCTGTCCCTGGAGCATCTCGAGTTGCAACTGCTGCTCCGACAGGGAGGCGGAAACCTCCTCCTTGGCCCGCAGAACCCGTTCCAGATCCGCGGTAGCCGCTTCCTCCTCCCGGCGGGCGCGCGCCGTTTCTCGCTCGATCCCGGCCAGGTACTCGTCGATTTGCGCAAGCTGATTCCGGAGCGTGGAGGCTTCGCCCATCAGGCGCAGCACCGCGGCGCGGCCGGTCTCCAAGGCCTTCTCCCGGTCCCGGACCCGGCCTTGCAGCACTTCGCGATGCTCGTTGGCGGCCAGGCTCTGCTCGCGGGCCTCTCCCGCCTGGGCTTCCAGCTCCGCAAGCACGGCCCGGTGGTTCTGGATTTCCGCCTCGAGCGCGGCGAGCCCGGTTTCCAATTGCAGCGATTCGCTTTCGCCCTGCTCGATCCGCTGATCCATCGTGCCGATCTGGCGCGCTTGCGACTCGATCCGGCCCCGCGTGCGTTCGGCCTCCACCTGGAGTTCCGCCAGACGCGCGCGAATCGCGGTCAGCTCCTTCTCCAGATGGAAACAGGCCGCTTGCAGCCTCGCGTGATCTTGCTCCTTCGCCGCCAGGCTCTGCGCCAGCCGCTCGTAGCCGCGGGCGGCCTCTTCCCTGGATTCCGCCACCCGGGCCTCGTCTTCGCTCAGCCGTTCAAACCGGCCGGCCAGCACCACCCGCAGCCGGCTGTCCATCTCCGCCTTCAGTTCGCTGTACCGTTTCGCCTTGGCCGCCTGGCGCTTCAGCGAGTTCAACTGCCGCGTGACCTCTTCGAGAATGTCAAACACGCGCGACAGGTTCTGCTTGGCGCTTTCCAGCTTGCCCTCGGCAAGGCGCCTGCGGGTCTTGTACTTGGTGACCCCGGCGGCTTCCTCGATCATGGCCCGGCGGTCCTGCGGCTTCGAACTTAGAATCTGGCCGATCCGGCCCTGCTCGATGATGGCGTAGCTCTCCGGCCCCAGCCCGGTGCCCATGAAAAGCTCTTGAATGTCGCGCAAACGCGCCGTCCGGCCGTCGATCAGATATTCGCTCTCGCCGGAACGGTACAGGCGCCGCGTGATGGTCACCTCGGCGGGCCGGTTGCCCGATGGAAGCGATTCTTTCGGCAGGTCGGAGGGGATTTGGCCTGTTGCGACTGGATCCACCAGGGTCATGGTGACCGATGCCATGCCAAGAGGTTTGCGGTCCTTGGTGCCGGCGAAAATGACATCCTCCATCCGCGTGCCGCGAAGAGATTTCGCCGATTGTTCTCCCAGCACCCAACTGATGGCGTCGCTCAGATTGGACTTGCCGCAACCGTTCGGCCCCACGATGGCGGCAATTCCGGTTCCGTCAAATCGTAACTCGGTCCGGTCGTAGAAGGACTTGAAACCCTGGATTTCAACCCGTTTGAGCTGTAGCAAGCAGGCACCCTCACGTTATTGCTCGGGGGATGTCACTATACTAAACGCGCTCGAGGAAAATGTAAAGCGGTTGCCGTACCGCCCGCAGTAGCAATCTTCTGAACACCCCAATATCTTGGGTATCCCTGCCCGATCGGCAAAAAAAAACTCGCCAACAGAGGCGAACACTGTATCCGCAGCCGGGTCTTTACCGGTGCCGGGGATCTAACTGAGGCCGACGCACGGAGCGCGAAAGCCGATGGTGGGCGGTGCGGGACTCGAACCTGCGACCTCCTGCTTGTAAGGCAGGCGCTCTAACCGGCTGAGCTAACCGCCCACGCTTGCTTCAGCGTACCACCGATCGCGGTGCCACCCGCCTCTTCGATCGCCATGGGGAAGGGCGCGGCCTAGGCTTCCAGCCCGCCGGGTTGATACTGCGCTGGACTCGGGGCGGGAGTTTCTCGCTGGCCACACGGCCGCTGCCGAACGCCACGTCCCCGGCGCCTTGAGGAGCGCGCCGCCGCAAACTTCGCGGGTCACACCCACCCCGCCTCGTACGGCAGGCGTCACGCTGGCAGAGTCAGTTCGTGAACCTCGAACGCAAAGCGGTCCGGCGGCAGATTCGCCGGGGTTTCCGTATTCAGGTGCGCCCAGGCTTGGTACGCCGAATCGGCCACGGGCGAGTTCAGGAAGAACAGAAATTGGTTCGTACAGCAGTCGATCGGCGGCGGCTGGCGGAACGTCAGGCGTAAACCGACCGCGTGTTCAACGCCGATCCCACGCGTGGGGATTTCCTTTTCGCGCAATAGCTCCACAAAACTGGACCGGTTCGCATTCGGCCACACGTCCGGATGCAGGAAACGCCGCAGCACCGTGCTGGCCTCGAACGTGATCTCGCACTGCCGGATCCACTCCAGAACCGAATCGCCCCAGTGCCAATGCTCGACCAAGCCTCGATACTGGAGGGCGATCTGTGTGGCCAGGTCGAACCGGAGTTGGTCTACCTGTTCCGGCCTTTCACGGTCCAGCGTCGCCGGCGGAATCATCTCCTCGGCGTCGACCAGTTCCACAATTGACTCCAGGGAAATGTCATCCGACACAACTCGCCGGATCAGCAGCGGCGGCAGTTGGTGAGTGCCGCTGCCAGGAATTTCGAGATAGATACGCTCGCCCATGGCTTCGTAGCCCTCACTGCTACTAGTATCGACGGATCACGCCGAAAAGTTGATTCCCAGTTTTTTACCACAGCCGGGCGGGTCTGCGCACAGAAAGATCTGATCCGCCCAATAAACCGCACGGGGGAGTCCGCTACCCAAGTCCCGTGGATCCGGCGTGTTATCCTGCGGTCGGCATGGGCAACTACTCCATCGGGCTGGATCTCGGCGGGACCAATTTGCGCGCCGCCGCCATTGACCGTTCCGGCAAGATACTGGGCAGGGTATCCGGAAGCACCAACCTCAGCGAGGGCAGGGAAGCCGTGATTGCGGACATGGCGAACGCCATCGCTGCGTTGCGGGAGGAGTTTGGCCGCGCCGGGCTGGAGGGTGTTGGGGTAGGCGTTCCGGGTTTCATCGTGATCAAGACCGGCGTCGTCACCGATTCGCCGAATCTGCCGTTTTTCCATAACTTTCCGATTCGCGACGAACTGGAAGCGCGCATCGGCGCGCGGGTGATGCTGGAAAACGACGCCAACGCCGCTGCGCTGGGCGAAAAATGGATGGGCGCGGGCCGCAACGTGGACGATCTGGTGCTGCTGACTCTCGGCACCGGCATTGGCGGGGGCATCATTTGCGGCGGGCGCGTCTTGCACGGATACGTGGGTATGGCGGGGGAGATCGGCCACCTGACCGTGAACCCTACCGGCAATCCCTGCGGGTGCGGCAACCGCGGGTGCCTCGAAAAACACGCCTCCGCTACGGCCGTAACCACGATGGCCCGGCTGGTGGGCCTCGGCGAATCCTTGAGCGCGGAAGACGTCTTCAAACTGGCTGCCGCGGGCGATGCCAAGGCGCAGGAGATCTTCTCGGTAATCGGGGAAAACCTCGGCATCGCGCTGGCCAATCTGACCAACATCTTCAATTTCCCGCTCTACCTGCTGAGCGGAGGCCTGCTCGGCGCGTGGGATTTCTTCGCGCCCGCCATGTTGAACGAATGCCGGCGGCGCTCGCCCATCTACCGCGCCACCGGAACGCGCATCGAAAAGGCCGAACTGGGCAACCTGGCGGGCCTCTACGGGGCGGCGTTTCTGCCGTTTCTCGAATGAACCATCGGAGTGAACTCATGTTCTGGTTGGGACTGGATATCGGCACCGGAGGCAGCCGCGCGCTGCTGGTGGACGAACAAGGACGCGTGCGCGCCGGCTTCACGGCGCCGCACGAGGAAATGACCATGGCCCGCCCGCTGTGGGCCGAACAGCGGCCGGAGAACTGGTGGGACGCCGCGGCGGCCGCCATCCGCGGCGTGCTCCAGGCGGCCGCCGTCTCCGGCGAGCAGGTGCGCGCCATCGGCCTGTCCGGGCAAATGCACGGATTGGTGATGCTGGATGAGCGCCGCCAGGTGATCCGCCCCGCGTTGATCTGGTGCGATCAGCGCAGCCAGCCCCAAGTGGACGCGATCAACGCCAAACTGGGGACCGCCAAGGTGCTCGAGTGCATCGCCAACCCGGTGCTGACCGGTTTCACCCTGCCGAAACTGCTGTGGGTGCGCGACGACGAACCGGAGAACTTCGCGCGGGTGCGGCAGGTGCTCCTGCCGAAAGACTATGTGCGCTTCCGCCTGACGGAGGAATTCGCCAGCGAAGTCTCCGACGCTTCGGGCACGGCGCTGTTCGACGTGGTGCGGCGGCGCTGGTCATGGGAAATGGTGGACGCGCTCGGCCTGGACCGGACCATCCTCCCGCGCGTGTACGAATCCAGCGAGATCACCGGGACCGTGACTGCGCAAGCCGCCACGCTGACCGGATTGAAGGCGGGCACGCCCGTGGTGGGCGGCGCCGGAGACCAGGCGGCGAGCGCGGTCGGCAACGGCATCGTCCGGGGTGGCATTGTCTCCTGCACGCTCGGCACCTCCGGCGTGGTCTTCGCGCACCTGGACCAGGTGGCGTACGATCCGGCCGGGCGCGTGCACACGTTCTGTCATGCCGTGCCCGGCAAATGGCACGTGATGGGAGTCACCCAGGGCGCCGGGCTGAGCTTGCAGTGGCTGCGTAATCAGTTGCTGCCGGGTTTGACGTACGATCAAATGACAGAAGAAGCGGCCGCGGCGCCCGTCGGCGCGCACGGCTTGTTCTGGCTGCCGTACCTGATGGGCGAGCGCACCCCCCACCTGGATGCGGCGGCCCGCGGGGGTTGGATCGGCCTGACGGCGAAACACCAGCGCGCCGACCTGATCCGCGCGGTGATCGAAGGCGTCTCCTATAGCCAGCAAGACGGCCTGGAGGTTGTCCAATCACTGGGCGCCGAAGTGGAGGCGGTGCGCGTATCCGGCGGCGGCGCGCGGAGCGCCTTCTGGCGGCAGGTGCTGGCCAGCGTGTTCGGCAAGCGCGTGGTGCAACTGGAAACGCAGGAAGGCTCCGCCTACGGCGCGGCGCTGCTGGCGCTGGCCGGGTCCGGGGCGTTCGCCAGCGTGCCTGAAGTCTGCGCGGCGGTGATTCGCGAAGTCGATGCGGTCAACCCCGGCCCGGAAGCGCCGTTTTACGCCCGGGCGCACCGCGTGTATCAGGGACTCTATCCCGCCCTCGCGCCAAGTTTCCGCCGCATCGCGGAGTTGTGAGCCGCTTCCGCGATATTGGCTGGTGGCGCTTGCTCGCTGCGCGTTTTCGGCATCTGGTTGTGCGGATGTATTCCGTGTGTATAATGAAGGGGCAGTGGCTGCGTTTCGCCTCACCGCATGGCTGGTAGCGGCGCTGATTGCCGTTCCTTGTCTGGCCTGCGCCATCGGCGCGGCCACCGGGGCGCATGCCTGCTGCCCGCCCAAGGTGGAACATCACTGCGGAGGCTCCGAACCAAGCCCCAAGGCAGATTGCTCCCGCGCCGGTTGGGCGGCGGAGAAGGCGGTCAGTCCCGAGGCTCCGGCGTTGGCCATCTCCGCGGAGCCCGCACCGGCTCCGCCCCCCCCCGCCATCTTTGCCAGTTTGACCCCTGAGCCCGAGCCACGCAGCGGCGCTCCGCCTGGCCTGCTGGCTGCCCGTTTTTCCGCGCTGCTGATCTAGTTCGACTGTTCCTGTCACCGTGGCCGGAGTGTGTCTCCGCGCGCACATCCGGCGCCGTTGCGCGCGGATAAGGAACGGTCCCCATGAGAAAACTGTGGCTTTGCTTTGTGTTTCTCGCGCCCGTGCAGGGGGCGTTGCGCCTCGAGGACTTGATCCGCGAGGCGCTGGAACATAATCCCGACGTAGCAGCTGCTCTTTACCGCTATCAGGCCTCGCGCTACCGTCCCGGCCAGGCGAGTTCTCTGCCGGAGACAGTGCTGTCGGCGGGCTACACCGGCAGCGGGAGGCCTTGGCCTGGAGCCGGACTGGGCGTTTATCCCACCAGCAACATCGGCGTGATGGTCGCCCAGGAGTTTCCCTTTCCCGGCAAGCGCCGCCTGCGGGGACAAATCGCCGAAGTGGAGTCGAATGCGGATTATCAGCGGTACCAGGAGGCCTGCCTCGCGGTCATTTCACGGCTCAAGCAGGCTTATTACCGCTTAGGATTCACCTACTTGGCCGAGGAATCCCTCCAGCGCAACCGCGAACTTTTGCAGCTTCTTTTGAAAATTTCCGAAGCCCGTTACGCGGTGGGAAAGACCGCGCAACAGGATGTCCTCAGAGCGCAAACGCAATTGGCGCTGCTCGACGCCCGGTTCCTGCAACTGGAACGTGAGCGCCACGCGCGCCAGGCCGAGATCCTCAGCCTGGTCAACCGAAAGCCCGGTGAACCTGTAGAAAAGCCGGAGATGCCGCGGCCGCAGCCACTCGCCTTTCCGTTGGAGGAGTTGCTGGCGAAGGCAGCCGCCCGCGCCCCTGCCCTCCTCCGCGACGAAAAACAGGTCGCCCGCAATCAACTCGCCGTAAACCTGGCCCGCAAGGATTACTACCCCGACTACGCCATCTCGTCCGGCTACTACACGATGGGCCGCATGCCGGACATGTTCGAATTTCGGGTGGACTTTCGGCTGCCGACCTCGTTTTTCCGCAGGCAACGCGCCGCCCTCGCCGAGCAGTCGCGGCAACTGGCCGAGTCGCGCAAGACGCTCGCTGCGACCGCGCAAGACCTGGCTTACCGCATTCAGGAAGAATACCTGGCGGCCACTACCGCCTACCGGCTGATGGAACTGTATGAGGAAAGCGTCGTTCCCCAAAGCAACCTGACGCTGGAATCGTCTCTCGCTAGCTATCAGACCGGCGCGGTGGACTTTCTCACGGTTTTTTCGAACTTCTCCATGACGCTCGAATACGAGCTCAATTACTACGAGGAGATGACCGCGCATTACCAGGCGCTGGCGCGGCTCGAGGCGCTCACGGGAGGGCTGGAGCCATGAAAGGCGTCCTGGCCTTGCTTCTGCTCGCCGGCGCATTCACCGCCGGCTACTTCTTCCGCGGAGCCGGGGCGGCGAAACCGGAACGCAAGGTTCTGTACTGGGTTGATCCGATGCACCCCAGCTATCGGTCGGACCGTCCCGGCATGGCGCCCGATTGCGGCATGCCCCTCGAACCGGTCTACGCGAACGGCGCGGCGCCCGCGGAGCGCCGGGTGCTTTACTACTACGACCCCGAGCAGCCCGGCTACCGGTCCGAGAACCCCGGGTTCAATCCCGAAACCGGCAACGAACTGGCAGCGCACCATGAGGGCGACCCTCCGCCGGGCGCCCTGAGCGTGCCGCGGCGGAAACAACAACTGATCGGCGTCACCTACGGCACGGTGGAAATCACCCCGGTCGCGCGGACCATTCGCGCCGTGGGGCGGGTGGCGGCGGACGAAACGCGCATCCATCACGTCCACGCCAAGATCGAGGGCTGGATCGAGGACGTGGCCGTGGGCTTTGTGGGCCAGCAGGTTCGCAAGGGCGAACTTCTGTTCCGCCTCTACAGCCCGGATCTTCTCGCGGCGCAGCAGGAGTACCTGCTTGCGTTGCGCGCCCGAGACGAACTGGCCCGCGCCCGGCGTGAAGATACCCGCCGCCACGCAGCGGCGCTGGTCGAGGCGGCCCGGCGGAAATTGGCGCTGTGGGACCTGACCCCGGAACAGATTGCCGAGCTGGAGCGGACCCGGCAAGCGCGCCGCACGCTGGACTTCTACTCACCCGCGCAAGGACACGTCACGCAGCGAAACGTGTTCCCGCATCATCAGGTGAAACCGGAGACGGAGCTTTACACCATCGTCGACTACTCGCGGGTCTGGGTGCTTGCCGATGTCTACGAAGCTGACATCCCCGCGGTCGGCGTGGGCATGGCGGCGACGGTCCACCTGCCCTACGCGCCAGGGGGGTCCTTCCCCTCCCGGGTGTCTTACGTCCAACCAGAACTCGACGGCGCGACGCGCACACTCAAAATCCGTCTGGAACTCGCCAACCCGCGCCTGACGCTAAAGCCGGAGATGTACGTCGAGGTGGATCTGCGCGTCACGGGCGCGCCCCGGCTGACGGCGCCGGCCGAAGCCGTGCTGGACGCCGGCCATACCCATACCGTCTTCGTCGATCGGGGCGAGGGCTACTTCGAGCCCCGCACCGTCGAAGTGGGAGAACGCGTGGGAGGGCGCATCGTCATCCTGCATGGGCTGCGCCCGGGCGAGCGCGTCGTCACGAGTGGAAACTTCCTGCTCGACGCGGAGAGCAAGCTGAAGTCGGCGGCCGGCGCCATGAGCCCGGCCGAAGCGTCCGCCAGCGGCGCAGGTTCGCCTCCTCACCGTCACGACCATGATTGACCGCACGATCGCCTTTGCGGCACGCAATCCTTTGGTGGTATTGGCGCTGGTGGCGGCGCTCGCCGCCGCCGGGTGGTGGGCCATGGGCCAGATCGCCCTCGACGCCATCCCCGACCTGAGCGATACCCAGGTCATCGTGTACAGCCGCTGGGACCGCAGTCCCGACATTATTGAAGACCAGGTGACCTATCCGATCGTCACCGCGATGCTCGGCGCGCCCCGCGTCCAGGACGTGCGGGGCATCTCGGACTTCGGCTACTCCTATGATGGTTTGTCAACTCCACATTTATCGAGCAGCTCGGGGCCGACCAACGGGAGGCCGCACAGAGCCGCAAACGGAGAAGGGTTTGCGTTTGCCCGCTTTCCCTTCTCATAGGTAAGTCT